>Ga0224512_10002217_pt1 | contig 17999 bp, 24 predicted proteins | sample SF_May12_sed_USG_4_FD_169103 | JGI IMG/M metagenome (GOLD analysis project Ga0224512, IMG submission 169103) | Sediment microbial communities from San Francisco Bay, California, United States - SF_May12_sed_USGS_13 | ecosystem: Environmental > Aquatic > Marine > Sediment | place: USA... | reverse complement strand
TGACGCCGAAGAAGGGGTAGGGAGCGCTACGCGCTTGTGTACGGGCGGGCGGCACAGCAGAATCGCGAGACGTTATACAGCGGCCGATCTAGTGGGTCCTCATGTTGCCTTGTGTTACCGTACGTGGTAACATCACTCCACGGGAAAGACCCGCCGAGGCGGCTTTGTCTTCGTCACTTGGAAGGGCGACCACAGCCCCTACCACGTGCACGTCTATCGAGACGGCACCCTCGTTCTCAAATGGGACCTTGAGAACAGCGTCGCGATGAAGGGCAAGCCCACCCGGCGTATCCTGAAGCTCCTCGATGAGCTCCGAAAGGAAGGGCTGCTATGAAGATCAAGCGCGTGACGGCAAACAACCGGAAGAAGGCGTTCGAGGTCGAAACTGCCTCTGACGTCTACTCATTTCCCTATGCCCTGCTCCGCACCCAGCCCGATGCCGACAACCGCGTGGAAGAGGCATTCCCCGACCCTGACCTGGGCTCCGAAGGCTTCACGTATCGCCTCGCCGACGGCCAAGAGGACACGATCCACGTCGACGCAGTCCTCGAATACAACCGGGACCCCGACTACCTCAAGGACCTACTGCTCCATCGACTGACCCTCGAGGCCCAGAAGGCAGTCGATTCCACCGATCTCAGCAAGCGCGAGATCGTTCGCACCCTCGGCACCTCGGCGAGTCAGTTCTACCGCCTATTAGATCCGACCAACCACAAAAAGTCGGTTGGACAGATGCTCGCCCTACTGCACCTCTTGGGGCGAGAAGTCGACGTTGTCATCTCGCCTACTCGGAAAACGGCAGGCACCCGTCGAAAGCGGGGACGAACCCGAGGCAAGACTGCTGTATAACAAGCGATTGCTGCTGCGGGGCAACCTGAATGGGATTGTTCCCGACCGTTCTTGGTCCGTGTGCAGCGCTCGACGGGGCTCGCTCTTGTACCAGGTGAACCTGTTGTGGTGAGTGACCTAGCAGCATCTGGACTTGCGACCAGCTCGCTTCTGTACCGGCTTTACCTGTTGTGATTAGTGGCCTAGCAGCACACAGCCTTGTGGCCTAGTAGGCCGCGCCAGCAGAATTCCGAGTCCGTTAGACGGCATCTTCCTGACGACGGAAGGTCGTCGAGGTGAGTTAAGGTCGCTCTGTAGTAAACGGCCCATGGCGCTAGAGCACGGCGCCTACCGCACGTCCCACCAGCGCGGTTAGGCCCATGGCGACCGCACCCCAGAGTGTGACCCGGACGGCTCCGCGGAACATGCCGGCCCCTCCGGCGCGTGCAGCAACGCTCCCAAGCACTGCGAGAGAGGCCAGCGACGTCCCGGTTACGAGGAAGCTTAGCGAGTCTCGTGGAGCCGCGATCGCGACACCGAGCGGAAGTGTGGCGCCTATGGCGAACGCGAGAGCAGAAGCAAAGGCAGCCTGAATTGGACGCGCCGCATGGACCTCGGTCAGGCCCAGTTCATCGCGCGCGTGCGCACCGAGCGCATCATGGTGCGACAATTGCTTTGCAACTTCGCGCGCGAGGGGCTGATCGAGTCCCCGGCTCATGTAGATCTGTGCCAGCTCTTCGAGTTCCTTGTCCGCATTCCGCTCCAGTTCGACCCGTTCACGCTGCATGTCAGCCGCCTCAGAGTCCGCCTGTGAGCTGACCGACACGTACTCACCTGCGGCCATCGACATCGCTCCCGCAACCAAGCCCGCGACACCAGCGAGGACGACCTGCCCGCGAGCCGCCTCCGCCGCGGCCACGCCGACCACGAGACTCGCGGTAGATACGACACCGTCATTCGCACCCAACACAGAGGCCCGCAGCCAGCCGATCCGTTGGCTGAAGTGCGCTTCCGCATGCCATGACTTGGACATCGACTGTTCTCCTCGGGCATGAGCCACTGGGTACACCGGCACGACGGTCCCGGTCTAGCACGATGGTATCAGCCCAAGTGTAGGTAAACGTCTCACGCAAACGGCTCGAATACGGCGATACCGTCTAACAGGCGATTGTTGCTGCGGGACGACCGGACTTGCGACCTCGGTGGTCCCGCCAGCAGAATCGCGAGTCCGTTAGATGGCTCTGCACGGCCGGGGCTTGGCTCGGTGCCCAACGGCGCTCCGCGCGCGCTCAGTAGGGTCGATCGACCTTACTCTCTAGCTGTCCCGAACAGAAGAGTGACGTAGGCAGTCAACGTGCTGCCTGATATGGTTGCCGGTAGGCTAATCCCCTGGAACGACACAGCATCGTAGTCGACGGTGCGATATAGAAGCCCAAGCCGTGCCTCCACACGCCCTTGCCCACCGATCAGGCGTTCCACACCGAAGAGCAAGCTGTTCCCGTCAAACCCATCTCCGGCATCATCGCGCCAGTCAACCGTACCAACTCCTGCCATAAAGAAGAGGCCTAAGCTCGGGGGGCTCAGTTTGACGACCAGTTCCTTCGCATCGAAATCCATCGGGATCTCAGTCGTCTCATTCGTGACAATGTTGTTGTCGCGGAATAGATACTCAGCGTCGACAACACGGGCCTCGATCTCCAGGACATCGCGGAACCCCACTGAGCCCAGGAGCCAAACCTCAGGGCTGAGACCGACGGCAAACTCTCCGCCCAGGAGCAGGTCCGTGACCTCCGACCACCCAAGGCCCGCACCAAATCCTGCGCCGACATGCGCACTGAGACCGGGACGTGAATCAGCGCCGCTGGGTAGCGCAGGCTCGACCTGGGCAGCCAAGTCCGACTGCCCCAGGCCCAGGAATCCCGCTAGCAGGACGACGGCAGTGATACGAAGCATGGTGCCTCCGAGATAATGTTGAGACGCCTCGTCGTAGTCCGAGCGTCCTTCGGCCGTGCGGCACAACGCATACTGCGGCGCGAGAATAGGTGGTCCGGTGGGCCATGCGCCAGGACCCCGAGCAGTGGTCCGGTAGACGCCTTGGCGTTGCAGCCCCGAGCCATCTAACAAGCGATTGCTGCTGCGGGACGGCCCAGTTGGAATCGTTCCCGACCACGCGGGTTGGTGAACAGCGCTCGACGTGGCTCGCAGCACAAGGACTTGCGACCTGACGGGTCCCGCCAGCAGAATCGCGAGTCCGCTAGATGGCCCCGACAAGGAAGCATGAGTCCGTGGCGCTGCGCAGTGACCTTCCGTTCATCGACGAACTGCTCCCTGACTTCGACGTGGAGAGCTGCCGCCAAATCGATGTGGCCGCTGCGGCCGAGACAGTCTACGCAACGGCGCGGCGCCTGGACATGTCGTCATCTTGGATCATTCGTTCCCTGTTCCGGCTACGCGGGATGCCGAGGTCGGCGTTGAATGCTGAAGGGTTGGCTCGCATCCGATTCAAGCCCCTTCTCGAAGATCCCCCCCGGGGCTTCGTCCTAGGGCTGGTGGGGCAGTTCTGGACACCGTCTGGACGACTCCTTGATTTCGAGCCCAGGGAGTTTCCGGACCTCAACGTGCCCGGCTTCGCCAAGGCCATATGGTCCTTCGAGATCACATCGCTTTCACCGAACACGGCGAGCCTGCGAACGGTAACCAGGGTGTCATGCGGGGACCCGATGTCTCGACGGAGCTTCATGCGATACTGGACGGTCATCGGTCCGTTTTCGAGCCTGATCAGGGCTCGGATGTTGCGGAGTGTGAAGAGATCGGCGGAGGGGAGTCACAACCGCGGGGCCACCTAACAAGCGATTGCTGCTGCGGGGCAAACGGGTAGGAATCGTGCCGACCTATCAGGCTGGTGAACAGCGCTCGACGGGGCTCGCTCTTGTACCGGGTCGGCCTTTTGTGCTGGGTGACCCAGCAGCACCTGGACTTGCGACCAAGCAGGTCCCGCCAGCAATATCGCGAGTCCGTTGGGCCGCATCAAAGGAGTCAGTGTGAGGCGGACGGCGTGCGCACTGCTTGTAGCGGCGGCTGCATGCACTGACCAACCCGCTAGGGTCTTCGTGCCCGGGGCGACGTACACGGAGTCGATTCGCGTCTGGACGGACCAGGGCGACTCCGCAACGGTGCGGGTTGGGCAAGATCTCGTCCTGCATGGAGCGCGCGACTCAGGGCCCTGGATCGAGGTCGACCGCCGATCTTTACATGCCGACGCCTGTTGGTGGACGTCGGCGATTGGCTTCGAAGAAGAGGTCGCGGGTAATCTCACATGGACGGCCGAACCTGCGGGTCCCGCCGAATTCAATACAGACCTGAGGCTCGACCAAAGCCGGGCAGTCCGGTTCACCCAACCAGGGATCTATACGCTGACGCCCGAAAGTAGTGGCTGGTGCTCTGACCCCTACCGGGGCAACGTTCTTCACGTCGTAGTCACGCCTCGGTAATTATCCGGCATCCCGAAGGCCTCGTCACGTCTCGGCGGAATGCCGCCTAACAAGCGATTGCTACTGCCGCCGAAGAGCTAGTCGAAGCGCTACGCGCTTGTGCTTGGGCGGACGGCGCAGCAGAATCGCGAGTCCGATAGACATCGCCTGAAGACGCAGGAGCGGGGCACGCACCGCTGCTCCGGAAACCAACTATTGGCCATATCTGCTGCACCAGACCGCTCGACTTCGATACGCGATCTCCGCGAAGGGCGACGGCTCGAATACCTGACGATCGGATGGAACGTGGTCGAGGCGGTGGTTTCGATTGGCGCAGGGGTGATCGCTGGCTCGACCGCCCTGGTCGGTTTTGGCGTGGACTCGGTAATCGAGAGCGCGTCGGGCGGCGTGCTGCTATGGCGACTCCAGGAATCCGCGGATCATAGGGCCCGCGAAGCCATGGCTTCGCGGTTAGTCGGGGTCACGTTTCTGGCGCTTGCCGCGTGGGTTACGTACGAGGCCTCTGAGGCACTCTGGTTTCGCGAAGTCCCGTCGGTTAGCTACGTGGGGATTACGATCGCCACGTTGTCCGTCATCATCATGCCGTGGCTTGCCCGTCAGAAACGACGAGTCGCGTCCTCCTTGGGTAGCCGCGCTCTGGAGTCCGACTCGCGACAGACGAGTCTCTGCGCGTACCTGTCAGCAATCCTCCTAGCGGGACTCCTGTTGAATTCCCTGCTCGGATGGTGGTGGGCGGACTCTGCTGCCGCGCTCATCATGGTCCCGATCATCGGGAAGGAAGGAGTCGAGGCACTGAGGGGAGAGCACTGCGACACGTGCTAGCCCGCCTCGAGCGGTGGGCGGGGCGATGTCTAACAAGCGATTGCTACTGTCGCCGAGGAGCTAGTCGAAGCGCTTCGCGCTTGTGTGCGGGCGGGCGGCGCAGCAGAATCGCGAGTCCGATAGGCGGCCTTCCCGCCCCCAGCTCTCTGAGCCGCGAAGCCCGGTAGCAGCCAACCTATTCCGACGGTGCGCTCTTGAGGAAGCGTCGGGCCCAGGCCACGGCTGCATGCTCATTGTCGAAGAACCCTATCGGGCGGTCGGCTTCGAGCTTGGAGAAGAAGTACGAGAGCATTGAGGGCACGTGGTCGTCCTGAGATCGGAGCAGAATCGCCGTTGCCACCTCCGGAGCTGCGGAACCAAAGCGGGCAAAGACGTCCCGAGCCTCCTCGTCCGCGAAGCTGAGGTTGGTGATGTCGACGATTGCAGGAGCGGGTCGCTCGGCGAGCACCTCGCTGAGCACCTCTGCGGTCCTCTCCGCTAAGCTCCCCGACACGCTGACTCCCTCATCCAGACGGTGCCACAGAATGCCCTCTGCATCGATCCATGCAGTACCGATCGGTGTCTTTGTCGTCCCGTCCACCATAGATGTGACTCGTCTCGACATGGGAGGTTCATCGCCCCACCGGCGAACTCTAAATGTAGTGTCTCCCTGGCTTGTAGCTGAGGCGGCGGCCTAACAGGCGATTGCTACTGCGGGCTTTGTCTGGTTGGCGTCGTGCGGACCTGCCGGATCGGTGAACAGCGCTCGACGGGGCTCGCTGTTGCACCAGGTGGGACTGTTGTGGTGGGTGAGCTAGCAGCACCTGGACTTGCGACCTGACGGGTCCCGCCAGCAGAATCGCGAGTCCGTTAGGTGGCGCTGGCTTCCGTATACCCCGTGTGGGGTCGATGAGAAAGGAATACCGAAAGGCGGTAAGGGAGCTGTTTTCACGCCGCCTAGACGAAATGCTCCCGAACTTCCATGCAGTGAAGCTGAAGTCGCCGCTTCTTTTTGGGGGAGAGTCTGTCTTCCGTTGGGCAGCGGGCGGCGAGCTGGTCTGCTTCGTCATTCTCGTTCCGGATCCAAAGGGTCGGCAGTCGTTCACGGTCGAACTCGGCTGGTCTGGTCTCGGTCGGTTTCCCGAGGGGTCCTCTAGACCGACGCTGATGCTAGGTCCCGACGACCCCGATCCGGTGGATGTGGAGGAGGGGATCGTCCGTCTCGGTAATCTTGCATCAAGAGACGATAGCTGGTGGGATCTGCCAGATCCGACCCTTGAGCGGCCCGGTGACCTACGGGTGCTTCAGTCGAGCATGGAGCCTATCGACTCAGCGATCGCGATTGGCCATGCCGAAGGCCCGGTGAACGCTGCCTTGGACGTCCTCGTCCAGGACGGACACTCTTTTCTGAGAACATGGGTCCACGCCCGGACTTAGATCGCGCGGCGGACTCATCCACCGGCGCCACCTAACAAGCGTTTGCTGCTGTCGCCGAAGACCTAGTCGAAGCGCTCCGCGCTTGTGTGCGGGCGGGCGGCGCAGCACAATCGCGAGTCCGTTAGAACGCGCGTCCTACCATTGGAGCGTCGAGGTCATAATCGAAGGTCGTGAGCATCGTTTCAGGTCTACTCGCCTTGCTCCTCTCATGGCACTTGCGGTACTCGCCGCAGGCGTCTGTCCGGAGCCGGGATTCGCGCAGGCGGAGATCTCGGCAGGCCTCCTTGTGGTCCACAAACCCAGCGTCGGCGGGAGGCAGATCGGACCTATCGTGTCTGCCTCGGGCTCGCGCGACGTACTCGGACTTCCGCTCTTCCTCGAGTTGGGCGTCGCTCGCACTGACTTCTCCAGCCTCGGTCAGAACTACCATCACAACCACTATCTCATTGCACTTGGCGCGGAGTGGTTCCCGACGCGAGGCACCAGTCGCCTCGGGCTGCGGCTCGGCCTTGGCGCCTACGGCGAGCTCGAGACCGTTGAGACCGACCCTCGGTCGAGTGGCGGTGGCGGTTGGGTCGAGACCGTGGTTCCCAGCCTAGTCCTGGAGCGTGATCTAGGTAGCGGAAGGCGACTCGTCGCACGAATAGCAGACTCCCTTCTCGGTCCATGGTTTGCTGTCCTGGACCCTTCAGAGTACGACGTAGAGCACCGGTTCCTGTTTATGCTGGGAATCCGCTTCTAGATGCCCTACCTCCCGCGGAGACTGTTCTTGGGGGTGGGCATCCCGTTCCACATGTGGTGCGCGTTCTAGGCCGCGTTCCGTAGGGGGAGACGTTGTGGGCGGCCTAGCCGCGCATGTGCCCCCGAAGTTCGAGCAGCCCCGGAACGAGAAGTACATCTGCGACCTCGCGGTGAAAGTGCAGGATCGTCGTCTCGGGATCGCCACGGCCATGATTGCTGAGGTTCAGAGACTGGCAGCTGAGTCCGATACCCATGTCATCTTCGTCCAGGCGGACTACGGAGACGACCCAGCCGTCGCGCTCTACTCAGGGCTCGGCACGAGGGAGGAAGTCATGCATTTTGACATCCTGCCCAGGGTGCCGTCTAACAGGGAGTTGCTGCGGCACGGGAGGCCTGGTCGGTTAGGTCTCCGACCTTCTACGGCTCACGTGCAGCGCTCGACTCCGCTCGCTTCAGCAACGTTGAAGCTCCGTGGTTGTGGTAAGCCTGGTCGCCACAGGCTTGTCTCTCTAAGGGCCGCGTCAGCAGAATTCCGAGTCCGTTTGGCGGCCTTGAGCCAAGAGAGAGAGGATGAGATGAGAAGGAGAATTGGCGTCGGGCTCTTGGTTCTGCTGTTGCCGGCGTGCTTCTCCTACTCCGTCAAGGCCGGCGCTCAATCGTTCCGGAGCTCGGGCGCCGGAGAATCCCCGCAGGGATGGATACTGGATCTCGAGGCCCACAAGGAGGAACTGCGGCCGAACACCCGGTTCGATTGGTCAGCCTTCTTGACCCTTACCGATTTTGTCGAGGATAAGGGCATCCCAGCGACAGGGGGTGATGCGTATCCCTCCGAGTACATCAACGCGGCCGATTTTGGGGTGCTCGGTCGGGTATATCCCTTCCGCCTAGGGGCACTCAGACCTTATGTCGGTGCTGGCCTCGGCTACTTCCGGCTTTACGAGACATCCAAGGAGTATACGGGCTCCTGTGGAGCCTATCCGGGGGGCTGGAGCTGCCGAACGTATCGGTACGTTGACGATCAGATCGCGAAGGGGCCGTTCTGGAAGGCTAATCTCGGGGTGCTCGTGTCGATCACGCGAAGCAAGTCGTTGGTCGTTGAGTTTCAAAGGGAGGGCTCGAAGAGTGACCGGGGCTTTGCGCTCAGCGCGGATCGCCTGGTGGTTGGTTGGAGGTCCGGAACGGGTCGGTAGGGATCTGCGCCCGCCGGCCGCCTAACAAGCGCGTCCATCAGGCGGTGCGATGGCTTTCCACCTGAGTTTTGTGTGGGCGAACAGGGAGTCGATTGGCGTTGAGCGGTTGCCGACACGTAGAACGGATTCTCAAGTGCTTCGGCTGGAATGGTGGTAACGTTCCAGATCCCCTGGAATCCTTTGGACGTAAGACGGGCCAGGACTGGACTACCGCCGGACTGGTCCGCGAAGCCCGAAAAGCAGACCTCCGCCTCGCAGAGGAATCCGACTTGACGAACAAAGCTCCAATCGCACTCGCGGTTTTCGCGCAGGTGGTCGCCTCGCCGGCCGTGTTGCTGGCCCAGGGTGCTCCCGACCCAGACGCCGAGCCGCTCTTCGTAGCGGTCTGGATGGGAGGTCCGCTCGACTCGATCTACAACGCCGAGTACCAGAGGCTGCAAACGGCCTGCGCGGGTGCAGGCGACGTGTGCTACCAGACAGAGCTTGACACGACCGCCGTCCGGATGGCTCCCGTCTTCCCCAGCGCCGAGGTCGGCGAGCCGTCGGGATGGCTCGTCGCTCGGCTTCGGGCTCGTGGAACGGAGCAATACGCCCGCCTCCTCTTCGCGAGCGCCGCCGGGGGCATCGAGGTTCCACTGATCGACGACGTCGGGGACTGGGGATACGGCGCTACCCTCGATCTCGCGGAAGCTCGCGACGGATGGGTGCGTCCCTGGGTGTTTGGGTCGGCCGGCAGACACTGGCTCGGGCCCGACGGTGGTCCGGGACTGGGTGTGGTCGAAGGACCGTACGGGCTCGAGGGTCGACTCTGGGGCCTGGGTCCTGTCGTGGCTGCACGGCCGGGCGGCGGCACGGAGTTGCCTGGAGGCGTATACATGGTGCTCGCTGTCCGCGACGGGATGGTGAGCCTCCGCCCGGAGCTTCCCGAGGACATGGCCTGTGGCGAGCCGATCGACTCGACGGCTCCCTTCCCGCCAACACCCGTCTACGAAGTGCCCCTAGCTCGGCTTCTTAACGCATCGGGGCGACCCGAGGTTCAAGTGGCGTACGGCAAAGGGTGCTGACCGGCGGCTGCGTGACCTGTCTCCGCCCGAGACTACTGCTTGCACAACTCCCCACCGATGCGGACGTAGAAGGCGCGACTGCGGGTTGATGCTCCCGCTCGGAGCTTCAGGTGTTTGGTATCCTCCCCCGAGGCACCGCCTAACAAGCGATTGCTGCTGACGGCTTCATCAGGTCTGAATCGTTGCCGACCTGGCGGGTCAGTGATTAACGCTCGACGGGGGCTCGCTCTTGTACCGGATGGGACTGTTGTGATGGGTGGCCTAGAAGCACCCGGCCTTGTGCACTCGGTGGTCCCGCCAGAGAATCGCAAGTCCGTTAGATGGCCACGGTTCGTAATGTCATCGAGGTCCTTTGGCTGCAGGAGCTGTATGGGAATGCGTCTCGGCTTCCCGCTTGGACTCGTCGCGCTGGTTTCGGGGTGCACCTACGGGCCCGTCGAGGAGCGCGCAGTCATCGCTCAGCTCTTGAGACTGGGCGAATCCTACCAAGCGATCGCCGTCGTTCAGCATGACGTCTTCCAGCGCCCAACGGGCCTCAGCGCGTTCCCCGACGGTGGGCGGTGGCGATACCTCGAACGCCGTGGTATCGAATACCTCGTCGATTCGGAGTCCCGAGAGATCCGCGAGCTCGCTTCGCAAGATGCTCCCGACGAGTTGTGGGAGTCCTTCGCCGTTCACGTCGCTGGACTCGACGGCGACACTGTCGCGTACCTCCGACTGACGGGCTGCCCTAGGAGAGGAGAGTGCTACCCCGGACTGCAACAGCAACGGGTGCTGCGTCTGTCGACCGTCGGTGGGGTGCGACCGACGCCGGAGTTGCCTCCGGGGATCCGCCTCCCAGGTGTGATGGCGGCCCGGCGACCTGGCGAGCTCAGCTACGTGCGCTTTGGCATCGCAGGCGACACGATCACAGCCCGATTCGACGAGAATGGGACCGCTGAACGACTGTTCCGCATCGAGACGAATGGATCCGCGGTGGTGATCGGTGGCTAGCTAACGAGCGATTTCTGCTGTCTTGGCTGTGGGCAAATGCGCTGGCTTGGGCATTAGGGATGACTGTGATCCGCTCGTAGCGGCTGCCACCTAACAAGAGGATGTTACTGACGCCGAAGTTCTTGTCGAAGCGCTACGCGCTTGTGTACTCGGGTGCGGCGCAGCAGAATCGCGAGTCCGTTAGGCGGCAACGCGAAGTGTCTTCTCGGAAAAATACTACCCGGGTTCATGGAGGATCCAGAGATGGTTTATATGCTTGTGACTGCACTCGTGGCTGGGGTGGCCATTCTTCTAGGGGCTTCGCTGCTAGGATGGATCTTCAAGAAGGTCACTCCCAAGTACGCGGCTAGCCTCAGCCATGTTGCGACAACAGTCGCTATCGTATCAGTAACGACGGCGGCTTATGTGTACGTAATGACTCGTCCTAGCATCGTGGGGCCGTATGAGCAGTGGACGTTCCCAAACATAGGTGGCCAGGTACTCGGAGGAGTGTTGGTGGCAGGAGCTAAGATTTGGCTCGGAAGGAAAGCAGAGTCCTAACATTCGAACGCCGGTGAAACGGCGCTCCCGAAAGGAGATCTGGCTGCCCTGGGTCGCTTCAAGCGGCCGGCATTCTCAGGTCGCCGTGGCGGTGACTTAGGTCGCCCGTGGGCCTCTGCACTGGATCAACATGGTGAGCGTGTCGCTCTCAACGAGGCTGCCGTCGTCATCTATGAAGGCTGGCTGGTCCCAGCGAACGAGGCACTCCGTCAAGCCCCTCCGTATTCCGTGAATCCCCGAGCCGGCCCCGTCGGCTCCGATCTCAGGGATCGACCGCCAGCCGGCTCGATACAGGCCCGTATCGGGGTCAGGAACGAAGTCAGGCGTGTCCGCTCCAGCCAATGCTGAGTCGTTAGTCTCGAACGCGACTTCGCACCCCTCGAATACATCCCCATCCCAGGTCGACTCCACCGATCCGATCCTCTGCTCCAGCGCCACGTGGGGGACCGCCTCAAGCGCTTCGTAGAACTCGCTGCAAGGCACCACCTGACTCCCTTGGGGTTCCGCAGCGAAGAGACCGACAAGGAGGGGTAGGAACATGGATTGGATTAGCTGAGTGCCCACCAACTGGTCACCCTCGGATGCGGTGATCGTCAGCTCTACGCTACTGGCGTTCGACGTCGGCGTCTCGTGGACGAAGCGATATGAATGCCGCGCGGCCTCCGAAGCTCCGGCTCCGCGACGGACGCCTCGTCAACACATCCGGCAGTGGGTCTTCGACCTGCCCCAACAACTCCAAGTGCATTTGCTTCTCTAAGCGGGCGTTCTCATCCCAGGGGTCGGCATGGGTCATGTTGCCACCTCCTGCTCAACTTCGGGTGCGGACAACTCACGACGAGGTCCGCTGCCTGCCGGCTAGGAACCACCAGACTGCTCTATCCCCGAAGGAGCGCCGCAAAGGTGCTACGAACACTAAGATAGCGGGTGTGGCAAGGCTCGCCCACTCACGACGACCTACGCCACAGGGGAGACGCTCAGGGACGAGCTGGATAAGGGCCATCAACTTCTAGCGAACGACGCGGTGATTGTATCGAACCTTGCCGAGCGTATTACTCCGCCAGGGCTGCCGCGCGCAGGCGCTCGAGTCGTTCTAGTTCCTCGGCTTCCACCGTCTCGATTTCATGCAGTAGCGCATCCACGTCCGCGAGGTGGGTGCTCTCCTGATACACGCCGCTGAGCTCACACTCCGGCTCCAACTCCCCAGCCTCGAAAAGCGACCAAATTTCGCCGTCATAGCGCGTCACCAGCAGTTCCGACGCATACAGTCCATAGTATGCAGTGATCTTGCTTACATCGCGGGCAAAGAAACGCGCGGCATTGTTGTTCGCCGCGGCGTTGATGACCTGCGGCAGGTCGATGATCACCGGGCCCTGCTCGTCCACCAGTACGTTGAATTCGGACAGATCGCCGTGCACCAGCCCGGCGCAAAGCATGCGCGTCACATAGCGCATCATCACTGCGTGGTCCGCACGTGCCTGCTCAGAGGACAGCGAGACATCGCTCAGCCGCGGAGCCGCGTAGCCTTCGCCGTCGGTGATCAATTCCATCAGCAGCACACCATCGAAGCAGCCGTAGGGCCGTGGTACCCGCACCCCCGCACTGGCGAGCTTATGAAGCGCATCGAGTTCGGTATTCTGCCACACCTGCTCCTGTTGGTCACGGCCGAAACGGGACCCCTTTTCCATTGCGCGCGCACGGCGGCTGTTACGCACCTTGCGCCCTTCCTGGTATTGCACCGCATGCTTGAAGCCCCGCTTGCTGGCTTCCTTGTACACCTTGGCACAGCGGATCTCGGCGCCACAGCGCACCGCGAAGACGTCGGCCTCCTTGCCGCTCATCAGCGGGCGGATGACTTCATCCACCAGTCCGTCGTCGACCAGTGGCTGGATGCGTCTTGGAATTCTCATCTCGGCCTTAACCCACAGTGGTGCCGTGAACGGATAGGGATCCAACCGCCCCTCTCGGTCCAAGAGCCGAGCAATTCGATGCAGCGATCGACGGTCACATTGAGGGAACGTCGCACCGCCCGCTCATTCTCGACACCTTCTCCACATGGCATGTCCTCTTTGTGCGTCGAAAGCTGCGGCTTGATCCCGCAGCAGGATCTCGATCCGTTAGAACGAGTAGAAGGAGCGTGGTGAAGCACACAGACTCGCGGCCTGACAGGTCTCGCCAGCAGAATCACGAGTCCGTTAGGCAAGGTCTTTCTGACTAAGAACCTGGGGTTCGACGGATGTCGAGACTGGAGGGCGTGGACCGCCCGGGCCTATCGCTGACGGCCGTGGTCTTCTACTTCGTGCGACGCACGCTGGGCCGGGTGGTGCGGCCCATTCGCATCCATGCGCTCAGCCCGCGGAGTCTTCGCGGCTACGCCATGATGGAGGGGGCCCAGGAGGCCGCCGCCTCCGTGCCACGATCCATCAAGAAGCTCGGCCAGGTCCGGGTCGCGACGCGCGTAGGGTGCCCGTTCTGAATCGACATCAACTCTGCCGGTGGCAGGGACAGCGGGCTGCGGCTCGAGCAGCTCGAGGCTCTCGCGGACTACGAGGAGTCCCCAGAGTTCACGGACCAGGAAAAGGCAGTGCTACGCCTGGCCGATGCGATGACCGCCACTCCAGCCGCGATCTCGGATGCACTCTACAACCAACTCGATGTCCACTTCTCGGCACGTCAACTCACAGAGCTGGCCTCAGCGCTGGCCTGGGAGAACTACAGGGCTCGCTTCAATCGGGTGTTCCTGGTGGAGTCCGAGGAGTTCTCGGCCGGAGCGTACTGTCCGGCGCCCTTCCGGTAGGGAAGAGTAGTGGGTACGCGCTTCGCGTTTGCGGGCGTGCGGGCGGCGCAGCAGACCCGCGAGTCCCTTAGATAGCGGCTCGTCCTTGGGCTGTTGCCAGTTGACAGCCTATTCACGCTCCGCGAGCATAGTGGGTCAGCCCCGAAAGGGGTGAACAGACTCTAATGGGGGCGGCGGTCTCGTTTTTGGAGGCCGGCGCCCCCGTTTTTTATGTGACCAGGACGGTCACTCACTGCGCGGAGGTTCCGCGCACACCAAGCAGTCGGGAAGTACGTGTCATCGTAGCTCCGACTTGCACAACCGAAGGAGCGCATAGATGCGTACCAAGGGAACAGTAAAGTGGTTCAACGATCAAAAGGGTTTCGGCTTCATCACGCCGGAGGACGGCAGCAAGGACTGCTTCGTCCATCACAACTCGATTCAGGCGGAGGGCTTCAAGAGCCTCGCTGAGGGAGCCCAAGTGGAATTCGACGTCGTCGATGGAGCCAAGGGCCCCGCGGCGGAGAACGTCATCGCCCTCTAGATCAGGCGAATTGATGTAAGCCTTCGGGCCGTCCCGCGTTTGTCGGGGCGGCCCGTTGTCTTTGCAGCATGGAGCCCCCCAAGAAGCTTTTGCACTTGACGCTGAAGTCCTAGGCGAAGCGGTGCGCGCTTGTGTGCGGGCGGGCGGCGCGGCAGAATCGCGAGTCCGGTAGGCGGAAACGCAGGCATGCCATTGGGATGCCCGGCCGTCGTGAATGTCTCGCTACTCGATAGGCAGCACGGTTCTTCATGCTGGGCGGGACCGGCCCAGTATTTTGCCGAGGACAACGGAACTGATTTCACACACGGGAAGCGACAATGATCGGACGCTCCGTCGTCGTGGGGGTAGACACCTCTGATGAAGCTCGGGCAGCGGCGTTGCTGGGACGGATCCTCGCGGAGTCGGCGGGTGGAGCGCTTCATCTGGTCGCCGCGACCACCCACGCGCTCCTGGACGTCCTAGGGACGCGCGCAGGAGTCGACGTCGAGCGACTTCACGAGGGGCTGATCAGCGCAGCCGCGGAGAAGGTCAAACAACGACTCCAAGACGACTTCAGCCCGGACGAACTCGAACGTTCGCTATCAGCCAGGCTCGGGCGGCCGGAGCATGTGCTCGCAGAATGTGGTCGGGAGCATAGCGCTGATCTCTTCGTTGTGGGCGGACGACGCCACCGCGCTCCCGCCGTGTGGATTCATCGGGGAACTGCACACCACCTGCTCCGGACGACAGACCAGACGGTTGTGATTGCAGGGCCAGATGGTCCGCAAATAGACCGGGTGCTCGTGTCCGTCGATCGGTCCGACATAGCCGACCGGGCAATCGAGGTCGCCCTGGAGTTCAGTGAGCTTCTTGGCGTTCCAATCGAGGCGATCCATGTGGTCCCCCATCCCACCCTGCCGCGCGGACTTGACCTGGGAATCAACACGAGCACTTGGATTCGGCAGGAGGAGGACGAAGCACATCGGGATCTGCGCTCCCGACTACCCGCCGGGGTCGACTTACGGGTGCTGCATGGTGAGGTCGAGGAGACGATTCGGCGAGCAAGTGAAGGCGGACCGCCGACGCTCTTGGTTCTCGGGGCCCACGGCAAAGGCCGGGTGCACCGGATGCTCCTCGGGAGCACCACAGAAGCCCTGCTTTCAGATCCGCCTACCTCTATGGCGATCATCCCGACAGGCTGAGGGCTGTCGGGACATTTTCACAAGCACACCTTCCATCAAGAACAAGGAGCGGTCTCTTGCCTGATGGCCCTTCCAATCCGGCTGACAGCCACGAACCCCGGGGTCTCAGAGGCCTCGGTGAACACTACCTGAAGGACCTGGTATACGGCGCGAACGACGGAATCATCACGACGTTTGCGGTCGTCTGCGGTGTCGCCGGCGCGCGGCTCGAGCCGCGAATCGTGCTGATACTTGGTTTCGCGAATCTGCTCGCCGATGGGTTCTCCATGGGTTCAAGCAACTTCCTATCGATCCGGTCGGACGAAGCCCTGCGCCGCTCCTCCGGGCTAGGAGTCCTTGAGCCATTTCCGGGCCGACACTCACTGGCCACCTTCGGGGCGTTCGTGGTCGCCGGTGTGATACCGCTCCTAAGCTACGTTATCATCCAGAGCGGCGAGCAGTTTCAGGTGGCGGTGATCCTGACGCTAGTGACCCTCTTTAGCGTCGGTGCGGCTCGATGCCTGGTGACTAGAGCGAAGTGGTGGCGGAGCGGACTGGAGATGCTCCTGGTTGGGTCGATAGCCGCTGCAGTCGCGTATGGGGTTGGAATGCTCCTGGAGGGGGTCGCCCGGTAGCCGGATCCGACAACACGTTGGGCCTTCCACGGTCTACTACCGCGGTTTTCCTTCTGGGTGGGCGAGCCACTCGCCTTCAGCTAGCGCCCCTTGTTAGCAGGTCGCCCGCGCAGCAGAATCGCGAGACGTTAAAACGCGCCCGTCCCCATGGACTCCAAAGGCGGAGGTCACGATGAGAGCCGATATATTACGCACAGCGATCTACTCGCTCGCTGCGGTGGCAATACCTCAGGCGGTCCTAGCCAGCGATGCGCCGGTACCGAATGTGGCCAGCGCAGTAAGCGTCACGATTCTCTCGTCGAACCTTGCCAATGGGGCAACCGTCGGAGAGTGGGGCTTGTCCGCCTTCGTCGAAGTTGACGGTTACTGCGTGCTATTCGATGCGGGAAGACATTCGGACACGGTTCTGCGCAACGCCAAAGCGCTGGACGTCGATCTTTCCTGTGTCACCGACGTTGTGCTGAGTCATTTCCACTTCGACCACACCACGGGTTTGCTCCCGATCTTAATGGAGCTGCGGCAGAGGAATCCCGATGCCATCCGCCGAGTCCACGTCGCGAGTGGCTTCTTTGCGTCGCGCCGGATAATCAACGGGTCAGACGATGCGGAGCGAAATCAGATGATCGCGTTGCGCGAGAGGTTCGAAAGCCTCGGAGTCAGCTTCGTTGAACATGATGGGCCGGCGGAGATCTTGCCGTCTGTCTGGGTCACCGGATCGGTCGCACGGCAGCATCCCGAGAGGAACTACGGTGGCACCTTAGAAGTCCAGCTGGACGGAGAATGGGTCGAGGACTCAGTGCCTGACAGCCAGGGCCTGACGATCGTGACGCCCCAAGGGCATATCGTCCTTCTAGGGTGCGGCCATTCCGGTGTCGTCAACGCGCTCGAACATGTCCGTAGCGAGATCGCGGAATTACCGATTCACGCGCTCATGGGTGGACTCCATCTCTTTGCGGCCAGCGATGAAGTTCTTGGTTGGACTGGCGACCGCCTTCGCGAGATCGGTGTCGAACACCTAATGGCCGGGCACTGCACCGGCGTCGAGCCTCTGTTTCGGCTACGTTCCGCCCTCAACCTGAGCCGGCGGACCGCCGTGGTCGGAGCAGTGGGATCTCAATTCGTTCTTGGTGAAGGGATCCGGCCCACAGCGATCGCGATGTAGGTCCGAGCTCGTATGCCGGCGAGACAACCATAGGAGGATGACATGCCGGGGACGTCAGATCTGAACCAGCCGACGCGTGCCTTCTGGGTGATCAGCGGAGTCGCGCTCCTCTGGAACCTCGTTGGCGTCATGACCTACTTCATGAGCGTGACCATCAGCCCAGAAGCCCTGGCGGCGATGTCCGATGCCGAACGTTCCCTCTACTCCGGCATTCCCGCCTGGGTGACGTCCGCCTACGCGATCGCCGTTTTCGGTGGCAGCGCCGCCTCTCTCGCGCTCGTGCTGCGCAAGGCGTGGGCGGTGCCGGTGTTCGTCGTGTCGCTGGTGGGGATCCTCGTTCAGATGGGCCACGGTTTCTTCATGACCGACATGCTCGAGGTTCGTGGCGTCGCGGGCGCGATTCTGCCCCTGATGATTGTGGTCGTCGCGCTCTACCTGGTGTGGTTCTCCTTGTCATCGAAGAAGAAGAGGTGGATTGGCTGACGGCGCCTTGGCCCACCTCCAAGCTCTCCTAGCTTCCTGCAATGCAAACCACCAACGATCAACTTCTCCGGGCCAGGATTCGTGCCGCCGTCGAGATCCTCGAAGAGATCGGTGAAGATCGATCTGTCCTGGCTCATGCCGACCCGGCCGACCAGCG
>Ga0224512_10002216_pt1 | contig 18002 bp, 12 predicted proteins | sample SF_May12_sed_USG_4_FD_169103 | JGI IMG/M metagenome (GOLD analysis project Ga0224512, IMG submission 169103) | Sediment microbial communities from San Francisco Bay, California, United States - SF_May12_sed_USGS_13 | ecosystem: Environmental > Aquatic > Marine > Sediment | place: USA... | reverse complement strand
AATTGGATTGCACACCGGCTCGGTTTGAGGAAGTGAGCTGCCATCGGTATAGCGCACCAAGTTGACGTCGATTATATATGGGATATAGTGCAACATTGAATTGATACTAACTTCGATGATCGACCATCCCAAATACAGTGTGGCCATCGAGGTTCGCACTGCGTATATCGCTGCGCAATCCGACCCGGACAACGATCGCTACGTTTTCGCCTATACAATTACGATTACGAATAATGGCAGCGCTGCCGCGAAGCTCATCAGCCGACATTGGAAAATTACCGACGCCGAGAATAAAGTTCAGGAGGTCCGGGGTGAGGGAGTCGTCGGTGAACAGCCACACTTAGAATCCGGTATGAGTTTCGAATACACGAGCGGCACCGTACTCGAAACTCCGGTAGGCACGATGACCGGTAGCTATCAGATGATTGCCGATGACGGCACCACATTCGACGCAGAGATACCGTCGTTTACGTTGTCAATGCCGCGAACGCTACACTGACTCGACACTCGTTGAGACACACCTGGGAAAGCCGCGACGCATTTAATGACTTCAATTTATACACAAGTTCGCCTTGATCAAATTTCCAAGGTTCGGGAACGACCACTTACGAACAGGATCGCTTAGACGTCCAGGTTACTGACCGCAAAGGCGTTTTTCTCGATAAACTCGCGGCGTGGTTCGACCTGATCTCCCATCAACATGGTGAAGGTTTGATCAGCCGCAACGCCGTCTTCGATAGTTACCCGCAATAAGCGACGTTGTTCCATATCCATCGTGGTTTCCCATAACTGGTCGGGATTCATTTCACCCAAGCCCTTGTAGCGGGAAATACTCATCCCACGACGCGCTTCACTCAGCAACCAGTCCACCGCCTCGGTAAAGCTCCCCACCTCGGCGCTTCGTTCACCGCGGGTAATGCGCGCGCCAGACCCCACCAAGCGGCGCAATCGTTCGCCTAAGGTGCAAATCGACTGGTATTCGTTGGAATTTAGAAACTCGCGATTGATTCGGGTCTGGAAAAACGCCCCGAATTGATCGCGTTGTACATTGATTTCGCGGTCTCCATCATCCAACGTGTTGAGCGTGACGGTGTAGACGCTACGTCCCGCGGTATCGGCGAGGCGATCTTGTAGGTCAACGGCTACGGCCTGACTCGCCGCTTCCTCCTGAAGCATCGCTATCGACAAGGGTTCGAGTACCAATAGTTCCTCCATTACTCGCCGGTCGTAGCGTCGCGCCAAGCGGTCGATAGCAGCCTGAACCGTCAGAAACTCGGTAGCCAGATGCGACAACGCGTCGCCCTCCACCGGAGCGTCGGCGGCCTCGCCGCGAAGGCTCGCATCGGTAAGGGCCAACTCCAATAGGTATCGCTGCAGCTCGTCATCATCCTTGATGTAGATTTCCTTTTTCTTAAAGGTCACTCGATACAGCGGTGGTTGGGCGATATATATGTAGCCCCGATCTAATAATTCCGGCATCTGTCGGTAAAAAAACGTCAGCAATAACGTGCGAATATGCGAGCCGTCGACATCGGCGTCTGTCATAATAATGATTCGCTGATAACGTAACTTATTGATATTAAAGTCATTTGTTCCGATGCCCGTACCCAATGCGGTGATCAGTGTCGTGACCTCGTCGGACGACAACATTTTATCGAAGCGAGCCTTTTCAACATTCAATATCTTGCCTTTGAGCGGCAGGATGGCCTGGTAGCGACGGTCACGGGCCTGCTTGGCCGAGCCCCCTGCAGAATCGCCCTCTACGAGGTAGATTTCGCAAACCGCCGGGTCCCGCTCCTGACAATCGGCAAGCTTTCCAGGTAGACCACCGAGGTCGAGAGCGCCTTTACGACGAGTCATGTCCCGGGCTTTACGAGCCGCTTCCCGAGCGCGAGCGGACTCGACAATACGTTCTGCGATGACCCTCGCATCGGCCGGATTCTCGAGCAAATGGTTGGAGAGGTGTTCAGTAACCAGAAATTCGACCGCACTCTTGACTTCCGAAGAAACTAACTTATCTTTGGTTTGCGATGAGAACTTTGGGTCGGCAACTTTTACCGACAATACGGCAGTAAGGCCCTCGCGAGCGTCATCGCCACTAATGCTCACCTTGGCGCGCTTTGCCAGACCCATTCCCTCGATATGTTGGTTGAGCGTGCGTGTCATCGCGGTTCGCAGTCCGGCTAGGTGCGTGCCGCCATCCCGTTGCGGAATATTATTCGTATAACAGAATACATTCTCTTGGTACGAGTCATTCCATTGCATCGCAAGTTCGATTGAAACGCCGTCTTTTTCTGCGGTAATTTGAATAACGCTACGGTGCAATGGGTTCTTGTTGCGGTTGAGGTGCTCGACGAAAGCAGCGATACCGCCTTTGTACTCGAATGTGTCCTCCGTTCCGCCACGTTCGTCGCATAGCTTTATACAGATTCCGGAATTCAAGAACGACAGTTCTCGCAATCGCTTAGCGAGTAAATCATGATGTAACACAATATCGCTGAAAATCGTCGTGTTGGGTTTAAAACGGATTTCCGTACCGCTACGATCAGTCATACCAATTTCAGCCAGAGGCGCTTTCGGTACTCCGAGATAGTATTCCTGTTGGTATGCTGTACCGTCGCGGTGGATCATTAGACGTAGGTATTCCGAAAGTGCGTTGACGACCGAAACCCCGACGCCGTGGAGCCCACCCGACACTTTATAGGAGTTTTGGTCGAACTTTCCCCCGGCATGAAGCACCGTCATGATGACCTCGGCGGCCGATTTGCCCTCCTCTTCAATAATCCCGGTCGGTATACCCCGTCCGTCGTCCCTAACCGTGATCGATTCGTCGACATGAATTGTGACTTCTATATTTTCGCAGTATCCAGCCAATGCCTCATCGATTGCATTGTCAACGACTTCGAATACCATCTGGTGTAACCCTGTGCCGTCATCGGTGTCACCGATATACATACCCGGCCTTTTGCGAACAGCATCCAGGCCTTTGAGCACTTTAATACTGCTTGAATCGTAATTCTGTTCGTCAGACATGGGGTTACAAACTCCTGGGTCGCCTGTCAGTGTGAAGTATCGGGGCTAAGCTCGCTACGGAAACTCCCGACTGAAGCATGTTTCACGTGAAACATGTAATTCGCGATGAACCGGCGATGACGCCACCGACATCGTGTTTCACGTGGAACCAGTACCGCCCAATCATATCCGCATCGGCATTACCAGATACTGCGTTGCGGTGTCCCCCGGGACATTTAACGTGCAGCTACTATTTGCATCCTGTAGCCGTAACTGAATCTGCTCGCTGCCCAATGCCTTAACCGCGTCCAACAAATAGCTTACGTTGAATCCGATCTCAATCTTGTCGCCTTCATAATCGATCGGCATCTCATCGTTTGCTTCCTCCTGATCGGGGCTACTTGCGCTCACGCTCATTTTCTCAGGCTCAACCCCTATGCGAATTCCACGATACTTTTCATTAGTCAAAATGGCGGCTCGATTCAACATTTCGGCAAATGCCTGACGATCCAGCAGTAAAGTCTCGCGTAATACAGGCGCTATAACCGCCGCGTAGTCCGGAAACCGCCCGTCTATCAGCTTTGAGGTAAAAACCAAATTCCCGACAGTCGCTTGAAGATGATTCGGATTCAGTTCAATGCTCACCAGAGCATCCGATTCTTCGAGCAACCGGCTCATCTCCAAGACGGCCTTGCGCGGCAAGATCGCTTGATGATTATGTTCTTGCCCAACGATAGCTACTTCGCTCTTGGCCAAACGATGTCCGTCGGTGGCAACCACGCGCAATGTGTCGTCCTCGATTTCCAACAGCAAACCGTTTAGGTAATACCGGACATCCTGATGTGCCATTGCAAACGCCGTTCGCTCTAATAAACCCTTTAAATCCCGCTGTTTAAGCTCGAGTCGGCGATTCCAATGCTTCGTTTCCAGGCGCGGGAAATCCTCCGCTGGTAATGTTTGCAATGAAAATCGACTGCGTCCAGATCGAATCGCTAGTTTCCCCTTATCTGTGGCGAGCGTAACGTCTGCTTTCTCGGGTAAAGCTCGGCAAATATCGAGTAACTTGCGCGCAGTAACAGTGCACTCACCGTCTTTTCCTCTCACGTCCTCGATAGAGCTCGTGATTTCGATCTCCAAATCCGTACCGATTACTGTAAATCGACCCGATTCTAGGCGCAGATAGACATTGGCCAGGATCGGTAATGTTTGACGCCTTTCGACAACATTCGTGACGACATTCAACGGGCGAAGAAGTTCGTCTCTTGAGATATTGATTTGCATAGTATTAAATCTTTTGAATGATTATATCGATAATAACACAATTGATACTGTGGATAAACTAAATAAAATCATATATATCAATAATTTAGATAGAAACCGAGGCGGTGGATAAAGCCGGTATTGGCAGTGCCGAATTGTGGATCTATTCGAGTCGAAATCACCGATCAAAAGTTATCCACGAGTTACCCCTGTACGCACTGCCCAATCATCCGTTCAACAATTTTTGCAGGTTTAAGTAGTCCTCTTTTACTTTTGCGTCTTGACGCAATAACTCTTCAACCTTACGGCAGGCGTGCAGCACCGTTGTATGATCCCGTCCGCCGAAAGCATCACCGATTTCGGGAAGACTTAGGTTGGTCAGTTCCTTCGCGAGGGCCATACCAATCTGACGAGGTCGGGTAATCTGTCGGTTACGACGCTTCGAGTGCAAATCCGCGACCCGCATCTTGAAATATTCGGCAACGATTTTTTGAATATTATTAATCGTAACTTGGCGTTCCTGGAAGACCAGTAAATCTTTTAATGCATCCCGCGCCAATTCAAGGTCGATGGTATGTCCGATAAATCGCGCGCTAGCGACAATGCGATGTAGCGCACCCTCGAGCTCTCGAACGTTAGAGCGAATTTGTTTCGCGACGAAAAAAGCGACTTCGTCGGGTAGGGTAACACCTACGGAACGCGCCTTTTTATTAAGAATGGCGACCCGGGTTTCGAGTTCCGGCGGATCTATCGGCGCCGTCAAACCGCTACCGAAGCGGGATATTAAGCGTTCCTGTACGCCAGAAATTTCTTTTGGAAAGCGGTCGCTGGTGATAACAACCTGACGTTGGCCCTCGAGTAAGGTGTTGAAAGTATGGAAGAATTCTTCTTGGGAATGGCTTTTACCTGCAAAAAACTGGATATCGTCGATCAGCAACGCGTCCAGTGATCGATAGTGACGCTTGAATTCGTTAATGGCATTATGTTGCAGTGCCTTGACCATATCGGCAACGAACCGTTCGGAGTGTACGTAAGCAACTTCGGCATCCGGGTTCTGGGCGACGATGAGATTGCCGGCGGCTTGCATTAGATGGGTTTTGCCGAGGCCGACTCCACCGTAAATAAACAACGGATTATACGCTCGGCCCGGATTTTCACCCACCTGTCGAGCCGCAGCCCGCGCTAGCTGATTGGACTTGCCCTCGACGTGGGTTTGAAACGTGAACGAGGCATTCAGGCGGCTAGTGGCGTATTGTTGCGGATTGCGGGAACGGCCTGCAGTTGCGTCGAGTTTGTTTGCGTCGGCTCCAGCCTGGCTGCCAATAACGACCGAGACAAGCGGCGCGGGATCACTAAACTGGACCGTCAATTCGGTGATCCGATCAAGGAATTCCTGCCGCACCCAATCCATTACGAAACGATTCGGCGCGAGCAAGCGCAATTCCTGGCCGGCATCGACCGCATGCAGAGGGCGAATCCAGGTATTGAATTGCTGCGCCGACAACTCAGCTTCTAGGTGCTGTAAACAGTGTTGCCAAACGGCAGGCGTGCTCACAATCGTTGGGCTCGAGATCAAATGCATAAGAAAAACGGGGACGCAAGTCTACCGCGTCCGCCGAGTGCTATCTATAGCATTATTGTGACGCTCGCGACTTCAGTGCGCGGTTGACAAAACCGTAGCACCGGCTTACCTTTGCGGCCCCTTTTTCTGCGCCTCATTCGCACACGGGGGCACAGCGACCTCATGGAGGTGCGAAGGAATAGCAATGAAACGAACATTTCAACCAAGTGAATTAAAACGTAAGCGTACCCACGGGTTCCGTGCCCGTATGCGCACCCGCGGTGGGCGCGCCGTCATCAATGCTCGCCGAGCGAAGGGTCGTTCTCGCCTGAGCGCCTGAGGCATCTCCGCAATCGTTGGTCATCGCGGCGAGCCTTCCCAAACGCCGGCGTCTGACAACGGCTGCCGAATTCCGCCGGGTCATGCGGGCCGGGTCGCGTAAACGCAGCGCTTTCTTTACGATGGTGACGTTGCCAAATCGTGGGCCGGGGCCCCGCCTCGGTTTGGCAGTGTCTCGGCGAATATCGCGAAAGGCGGTCGTCAGAAACCGGGTTAAGCGGCAAATACGGGAGGTGTTCAGGCAGTGTCGTGGCCCATTGGGCGATGTGGATATCGTTGTGGTGGCGCACCCTGCGGCAGCGCAAACGGCGAATGCCGCGTTGCGACATAGACTATGGCAACTTTTTGAAAGCCTGTACCAGCAGTGCGAGAATTCTTAAAAGAGTGCTTGGTACGAATGAGATTTGGTGAATGAGTAAGGAATACACGCGCACGAGAAGCATTAAGTGCATAAAGTATAAGTAAATGAGCATTCGAGCACATTTTCAATGTTGATCATGGGCAAAAGATCGCTCTTACAAAGCGCTTTAATAGCTTTACTCAAAGGCTACCGATACTGGGTCAGTCCCTGGTTTGGCCCGAGCTGCCGGTTCTACCCGAGCTGCTCCGACTACGCAGCAAGCGCGATCGAGCAGCACGGTGTCATAGGCGGGCTATATTTGTCCGTGAAACGGCTTGCGAAATGCCACCCGTGGCATCCGGGCGGTGTGGACCCGGTTCCCGAAGCTAAGCAACCGTAAATGGAATTCCAGCGCATCATTCTGTTCACTGGATTGGGTTTGGTGTTGCTGATGTTATGGCAAAACTGGGAAGCCTATCAGCGAGAAAAGTCGGAACCTGCCACGGTAGCGACGCCAGCGGACCGAGGAGAATCTGCGATACCGTCTGCACCTGTCGCGCCGGCCACGACCAGTAGCGAGGGCAGCGGTGAGGTGCCACAAGCCCCTAGCGCGGTCACGACCGAGACACCGAGCCCCCAACCCGTAATGGCTGCGGGACTGGAATCGGCACAGAAAATCATTGTGGAAACCGACCTCATTCGTGTCGAAATCGATACTTTTGGCGGCGACCTACGCCGCGTTGACTTGTTGCAACACCCGGTCAGCGTCGATACACCGGATCAGCCCTTTGCATTACTGAAAGACGACGGCATCGATATATTTGTCGGCCAAAGCGGCCTGATCGGTGCCGCAGGCCAATTCCCCAACCACCAAACGGTGTATCGCGCGGATGCCGATCAATACCGGCTTGAAGGGGGCGACGACACACTAGAGGTTCCACTACATTGGTCATCGAGTGATGGTGTTAGCTATCGCAAAATCTTTGTCTTCGGGCGTGACAGTTATCAGATCCAAACTCGCTACGAAGTCGATAATCAATCTGGCTCTGTGTGGCAAGGCTTTCTGTACGCACAGTTTCTGCGCACCCAAGTCATCGAAGACAACGGCGGCTTATTTTTTATGCAGGCGCTGCCGAGCTACAAGGGCGGAGCGATTTATACACCAGAGGAACATTACGAAAAGATCGGGTTCGATGACATGTTTGAGCAAGCCCTCCAGCGTGTGGCGGATTCGGGCTGGGTGGCGATGCTGCAACATTATTTCGTTGGCGCTTGGGTCCCGGCGCCAGGTGGCTCGTACGAATTTTATTCCCGGGTTGATAAGAAATCCGGGGCGCCGCGATACAACATCGGTTACAAGACTCTGTTGCCGGAAAACATTGCGCCAGGTGCTACAGGCAGTTTGAGTGCATTGATGTACGCCGGGCCGAAGGAACAAGACCGGCTCGTGCAACCAGCCGAAAGCTTGGTGCTGACCGTCGATTATGGATGGTTGACGCCGGTATCGTCGCCGTTGTTCGCGGTGTTGCGGTTTATTCATGGCATAGTGGGCAATTGGGGGTGGTCCATTATCTTGCTGACGCTGCTGATCAAGCTGCTGTTTTATCCTCTGTCCGCCGCTAGCTACAAATCCATGGCGAAGATGAAACAACTCCAGCCGCGCCTGCAGACGCTGCGTGAACGATTTGGTGACGATAAGCAGAAGCTCAATCAGGCGATGATGGAGATGTACAAAAAGGACAAGATCAATCCACTGGGCGGGTGCTTACCCATCGTGATCCAAATACCCGTGTTCATTGCGCTATATTGGGTGCTCCTGGAAAGTGTGGAACTGCGCCAAGCCAATTTTGCGTTGTGGCTAAAGGATTTATCATTACCGGATCCATTTTACGTGCTGCCGATCCTGATGGGCGCATCGATGTTCGCTCAGCAATTACTGAATCCGGCGCCGCTGGATCCGGTGCAAAAAAACATAATGATGGCATTGCCGGTGGTATTTACCGTATTTTTCCTCTGGTTTCCGGCGGGATTGGTATTGTATTGGCTCGTCAACAACATCCTTTCTATCGCCCAACAGTGGCACATCACTCGAAACTTGCAGGCGAAAACCGCGAAATCCGGGTGATGCAGTGCGCACTGCGCCATTAACAAAGCGGTTCGATTGCAGTGGTTGACGCCATTGCGCGGCATCGAGGGCCTGATAATTAAATTGTAACTGGCTGTCCTAATTGTTGCAGAGATGACGTGCAATCCCACCAACGGCGTCGATACCATCGTAGCTGTTGCTACCCCGCCGGGCCGGGGCGGCATTGGTATCGTACGGATTTCCGGGCCGGCCAGTGTAGCGATGGCGCGAGCCATTCTGGGAAACAAACCTACGCCACGGCACGCCCACTACGGTTCATTCTGTGGTACGGATGGCGTGTCGATCGACAACGGCGTCGCGATCTTTTTCGCGGCGCCCGATTCCTATACCGGAGAGGACGTTCTCGAGCTACACGGTCACGGTAGCCCGGTCGTTCTGGATTTGCTGGTGTCGAGTATCGTCGCTCGAGGCGCGCGCCTCGCACGGCCTGGAGAGTTCACCGAGCGGGCGTTCCTGAACGACAAGATGGATCTGGTCCAGGCTGAGGCTGTCGCCGATTTGATCGACAGCGGTTCTGAACAGGCAGCGCGCGCCGCATTGCGCTCGCTTGAGGGGGGATTATCATCGCCGCTGCATGCGATGAGTGCCGAACTCACCGAGTTGCGGGTGTTGATGGAAGCCGCTATCGATTTTCCCGAGGAAGAACTGGACGTGCTTGGGCGTCACGATTTACGCGCGCGCACGGCCGAGTTGGGCGCGTCGCTAAAGGCATTACTCGTCAACGCGAGCCAAGGTCAGATATTGAGGGATGGGCTACGAGTGGTGTTAGCGGGCGCGCCGAACGCCGGCAAGTCGAGCCTGCTGAATGCGCTACTTCAAACGGATCGCGCTATCGTTAATGCCGCACCCGGAACCACGCGCGATCTACTTGAACAGACGATGCACATCGATGGAATGCCGGTGCAAGTGATCGATACGGCAGGCTTGCGCGATAGCGCCGATGCTGTTGAGGCCGAAGGTATACGCCGTGCCCAGAAAGCAATGGAGCAAGCGGACCGCGTGGTGTTGGTGGTCGACGATACCGCTTTGACCTCGCTCGAAACATTGCGGCAACAAATACCCGCGACAGTAATGACCGTCGTCGTGTATAACAAGATAGATATCAGCGGCCGCGCCCCTGGTGTTGGCGTCGACCACATAGCGTTGTCGGCGCTGACGTTGCAGGGCATGGACGATTTTCGCACACACCTTAAGCAATGCGCCGGCTATCTGGGCAGCGACGCATCGTTGTACAGCGCCCGACGGCGCCATATTGACGCGATTGAACGCGCCACCGCGCACATTGAGAGCGCGTTGGGCCAGCTCCGCGCCGTGGCCGCGGTGGAACTGGCTGCAGAGGAACTGCGACTAGCCCAACACGACCTGGGGCAAATCACCGGCGACGTCAGCAGCGACGACTTGTTGGGGCAGATTTTCTCGACGTTTTGTATTGGAAAATAGCGATGCATCGTAATCTCGCGATGGGTCGCTGGCATCGAATTTGAATTCTGTTAAAGTCCTGCACTGGCGCATAGCTCGATCCGGCACCGACCACAGCGCCGCCCACCAAAGCATATCAAGAGGACAGCACAAGCCATGAGCCTACTATCACCCGGGCGCATTCGCAGTCGCCACATTTTGCTACGCATGATTATCGTCGGCGTAATAGGTTTCGCAGTATTGATTTGGCAGCGCGACTTCTTTGCTCAAGTCTACATTTACAATCAACTCACCCGTGTCGGCTGGGCTATAAACGGAATGATCATTGTATTGTTTATCGCGGGCATGATGCGTTTGGTGTTATTATTTTTGCGTTACGGCCGCGAGGAGGAAGCGCTTAATCGTTTTGTTGTCAATTTACAGCGCGCCCTCGATCCGGCGCAGGGCGTTGCCACCGATACTATCATCGGCCATCGACATCGGACTTTGGTGGATTTGCACGCCAAACGTGCCGCCATCAATCATAGCGCCCTAGCAGCGACCCTGTTGGGTTCCGAGTCGAGCCAGCTTAGTTTCCCGAGGTTCGTCAATAATGTACTGATCCTGACTGGCGTGCTGGGTACCATCGTATCGTTGTCGATCGCGTTATTGGGAGCGACCGATATGATCAGCGGCGCGTCGGAGATCGGTGGGTTGGCTAAAGTAATACATGGTATGTCAACTGCTTTGTCGACGACTATGACGGCGATCGTGACTTATTTGGTGTTTGGGTACTTTTATCTAAAGGTGAACGATACGTTGACGTATCTGATGAGCCGAGTCGAGCACGTCTCCGCAACCGTGTTGGTGCCGCGATACCAAACCCAGGAAGAGGCAATCGTGCAAGATTACACGTACCTGATCCGCACCGCTGTTGCTGTTACCGAGCGCTTTGATGAGGCCCAACAAAAATTCACCACATTGGTCGAGAATCTCGAGAAGGCCCTCAATGCGTATCGCGATGAAATGCGGCACAGTAACGATAATGTTACGGAAATCCGCCGCTTGCTAAGAGCCGGCTTTCGCTTACCGGATGGAGGCGCCGATCAATGAGCCCGACGCAAGGGTTCGTTGATCTCAGGGCGCATAATCTGTCGCAGAGCAGCTACGACGACGACAGCGTATGGCCATCCTTTACCGATATTATGACAGTCGTGGTGATGATATTTTTGATGGCGCTGGTGGTGATCTTGCTGCGCAATGTCGAGCTCGTGCAGCAACTTCGTGCAACCATGGAAGCCGAGCGAGCGGTTGCCCAACAAAAGGAAACCTTGTCATCCCGCATCGGTAAGCTAGAACGATATATTTCTGAGTTGCGTCTGAGCCTGATGCAGACCGAAGAGGATAAACGCCAAGCCGCCGCAACAATCACCGCCCGCGAAGGAACCATCGCCTCGCTGCAGACTGATATCGGCGCCCTTGAAGCACTGCGCCAACAATTGCGGGCAGAAAACAGTCAGCTAGCCGAACAGCGCTCCCGACTTGAACAAGATTTGCAGTCTGAGCGCGATGTAACACAAACACTGCAAACACAACAGCGCGCCTTGAGCAGCGAATTGGATCTGGCGATAGAGCATAGCGAATCGCTCGCTACCGATAATATCGGACTGCGCGAGCAGATTATCGCACTGCGAAGCGAGGGCGAGACGTTACAGGACGAGAAGCGGATATTAGAGGACGAGAGAACCGCGTTGTTGGAGGAGACAGCGAAGCTCGTCAGTGAGACGGAGATATTGCAGGATATTCAGGAGCAACTTCAAGTCGACCGGTCCGCGCTACTAGAGCGCCTGGAGCTCAGCGAACAAGAGCTAAGCAAGATCGAGCAGTCTTACATTGCGCGCGGCGAGCAACTATCGACACTGGATTCGGAATTTTCGGAGTTAAAAACCAAATACGATCGCCTCATTCGCCCGGCGCGAAGCCAGGGGGGTCGCTATGTCGTGGAAGTTCGTTACCTGAAACGCGGCGGCGTATTCTTATTGGAGATGCGCGAACCCGGTAACGCTGAATTTCGCGCCGTGAGCCGCGCCGAACTCGATCGTCGCCTTGCGGTCTTGAAGCAACGCGATCCGGAAAAGCTCTATACCAAGATCGTGATCCCGGAGGATAGTGGCCTGTCCTACAACGAAGCCTGGAGTTTCACATTCGATATTCTGAGTCGTTACGATTACTACTATCGGTAATCGGGCTGTCCGGGAAGTCCGATAGTTGTGTCGAAGACTTGGCGCATCGGGCCCTTAAATCAGTTAGCGCGGATGTTCTTGCTTGGTTCGGAGTCGCGGGGCGCGCGACCCGAAGTCTGAGTCAAGCACCGCCGCTTCGGGTCGGGCGGAATTGTCGAATTTGGCGCCGCAGCACCGGCAGTGCTGCAAAACGATTTCGATAACGCACGTTGACGTACGTCGAGGTGATGCGCCGCACTTCGCCATCCAAATCCGGGCGCGCGCGGGCGACACGTCGTGCAAAGTCCCACGGCCCCTCGTAACTGGCGCGCTCGAGGCCAAGGGGCGCCAATTTTGCACAGAATCGGCGATACCCGGCCACTACGGGATCCCGATCTGGGCGCGGCCGCAGCATCACCACCGCCATTAACAAAAATAGCAGGACGACCACGAGCACCAAGGTTCCCGTAAGCACAACCCAAGCCGGGGTTCTTATGCCAAGCGTGCGTAGCCATTCGCGTTGCTGATCAACATCGTAATCCAATATCAATTGGTTCCAGGCATTGTTGAGGAAGTCAAAATAGAATCCTGTTTCACGGACGCCTCGTTGCCACCAATTCGACTGTGCCGCCGCCCGCGCAGCGTCGACGTCTAGCACGCCGAAGGCGTGACCGTTTTGCGCCATACGGCTAAGCACTGAAAATCCCAACTCGACACGCTCCGGTGCCACTGCGGCGGTCGGATCAACACGTTGCCAGCCGCGCCCAGGCAACCACACCTCGGCCCAGGCGTGCGCATCGAATTCGCGAATTACCATGTAGTTACCGGCCGGATTCCATTCGCCACCTTGATAGCCGACCACCAGGCGGCTGGGCACATCGGCCATACGCATCAGTGTGACGAACGACGTCGCGAAGTATTCACAATAGCCGCGGCGTGTTTCAAACAAAAATTCGTCGACCGGATTGTTGCCGATATCACCGGGGCTCAAAGTATAAAAAAATGGCTCTTCGCGAAAATAATTGAAGCCTAATTGCACCAATTCGGCCTGAGTTTTTGCGACTGCGCGCCAATCGTTGACGAGTTGCTGCATGCGTGGCGTTGGCGCTTTGGCCATATGGAGTCCCCAGAAGCGCTGGTCGCGACTCAGTGGGCCGGTACGGTAGTCCAGATGGGACTGCACCCGATAACGAAAACGATTGCGAATCTTACGGTTGGCCTCGACGATATAACCGGCACGCCGACGCGCCATCGCGGGCGTAACGGTGGGCAGTTCTAGCGCCACCAGCCAGCGTTGGTTATGGGGTTCCAACGTGACGCTGTAATTAATCTCGCGACCCCGCTCGCGGATGGTTTCAGGAACCGGGTCGTCGTCGAGGTCGCTGCGCCGCGTCCAGACGCGGCCGTCGGTATCTTCCAACACCAGCGCTCGCCAATAAAGATCTCGGTTAGCGGGTGGTTCGCCATCGAATTCGACCCGAAATGCGACGCGGTCGTTGGCGATCAATCCGTGCACCGATCCCATTTGCACGCGGTCGCTCAGGCCGATCACGCCGTAGGCATCAATTGGCACACCCCATAAACTGCCTTGAATGCGCGGGAACAACAAGTACAAGATGCACATCAGCGGTATCGATTTAACCAGTAGCCCGCCGGCCAAACGCAGACAGCGAGTCCACGGTGCACCAAGCGGTTGGTTCAGCTGCACGAGGCACAATGTGGTCAGTGCCACAACCAGAAACGCATAGCCACCGACCCATAGCGATTGTGAGTACAGAAACGCCGCGACCGTTAAGAAATACAGCAGGAAAACCGTGAGTAGATAATCTCGCAAGCGCCGCAATTCCAATGCTTTCAACCCCGTCAAACCGAATAACATCGCGACCCCTGGGTCGCGGCCCAACAACGATTGATAGTGTTTATAGACCATTACCATCATGGCAATCGCCAACAACATACGCACCAAGGAACCGGGAGATCGCCAGCCCAGATTGTCGATAAGGTAGCGCCATAGGATTAAGCAAGACGCGGCTAACACCATCCACAGGGGAACATGGGTGACATGCAGCGCGAGCACCGCAAGTGTACAGATCAGAACTAGATTGACTGCCTCGCGAGATGGCATATGGTCCGGCGGCGCCGGATGGCGAAGACCCGGCAGCCTCACTGACCCGACCATAGCGCGAGCGCTTTCAAACACCGATGTCGGTGGTGTTTGCCGTGGCCGGCTCCGATCACGGAGCCTGGTAGCCGCAGTCCATAACTCAATCCGTTCGATTCGGCGTCTACTACCCAGCGTGCCAGTTGGCTCAGGCGCGACTCCGGCTCGAGCTCAACCAATCGATCCCAGTCCAACCATACCGTGCCGCCGCCGCCACCGAATCGTTTCGTCAACAGTTCCTGACTACGTGCCGACGCTTTCCAGTGCACATGTCGTGGCGGATCGCTGGGGTGATACGCACGCAGGCCGACAAAATCGTCACCATCGGCGTGGGTTCCGTAGCTTTGGGGCGTGCACCCGGCGGCCGCAGGAGTTAATGTGTAGCGTCCGTGTGGCCGGGGGTACACAAGGCAACGCGCATTGAAGCGGAACGATTTTGACCAAGTGCAGAGCAGTCCGAGCGGAAACGCGCTCGACACAGCAATCGGGTCCATTTCTACATATCCGCGGCGTGTCGTGCGCTGTTGAAGTTCGACGCTGGCGCTGTCTTTGGCGCCAAGTTCGAGCCGCTCGGCGCGATCGCCACAATGAATCCAGACCCCGCTGCGTGGCCGTGGCCTGTCATTCTCGGTATGCAAGCTGAACTTGGCCGATTCACCGGCGAATACAGGCGCTTGCGCGTGGGCGGAAATTTCGATCCCAGCCACATTGCGATGCGTGTACAGCATCGAAGTAATTGCCATGGCTGCCAACAGGAAAGTAAATAGATACGCAATACTATTGTGGTAGTTCAGGGCCATGAGCAGCATCGCCACTAGTGCCACGCAGAAATATAGGCCGTATCGGGTTGGCAGCATATAAAGCTGCCGACGGCCTAGGGTAATCCGCTCAACAGTCGCAGGGCGAGTGGTGTTGCGGGCCATGATCTGCTCGGAGACTCGGTTAACTAGGCGGTGGTTCTGGTCGAATGGCCGGAGTAACACTTAAGAAACCCGTGCAAAAATCATAAACGATCAACTTCGGTCCAAAATAATCAATTTCTGCACCGCACTGGCGTACCCACAGGAATCTAAGGAATCGGGACCGAACGAATTAACCGATCCACTAAACCGAGGCCCGCGTCAGTAGCCGTGTCTTCGGTGTATTGTAGGCGGTGTCCAAATACCGCGGGGGCTACCGCTTGGACATCCTCCGGCAATACCGTGTCACGGTCTTCCAGAAGTGCCCATGCGCGGGCCGCGTGGCTAAGCGCGAGGCCGGCGCGTGGCGATAGACCGTGGACCAACCACGGCGCACTGCGGGTCGCGTGTAGAAGCGCTTGGATATAATCCAACAGCGCCGGGCTTAACCGGATCACCTCGGCTTTGCGCTGCACGCGACGTAACGTCGATTCCTCGAGCAAGGGTTCGACTGAGTTCAACAGAGTGCGCCGATCGACGCCTTCCAAGAGTTTACGCTCGGCATCGTGGTCCGGATAACCGATACCGATCCGCATCAAGAAACGGTCGAGCTGTGATTCTGGCAATGGAAACGTGCCGATCTGATGTTGTGGATTTTGGGTGCCGATTACGAAGAATAGCTCCGGCAATGGCAACGTTACTCCCTCGGCGCTAACCTGGCGCTCCTGCATGGCCTCGAGTAACGCGCTTTGGGCTTTTGGCGTCGCGCGATTGATTTCGTCGGCCAATAACAGAGACGAAAAGATAGGTCCACGATGAAAGCGGAACGTGTTGCGCTCGGTATCAAAGATAGAAACGCCGATAATGTCTGCCGGGAGCAGATCACTGGTAAATTGAATGCGCTTGAAATCCAAACCCAACACCGCCGCCAGAGTCTGCGCCAACGTGGTTTTGCCGACCCCCGGGATATCTTCGATGAGCAAGTGACCACGGGCGATCAAGCAACAGAGCGCGAGGCGTACGGAGCGGTCTTTACCGAGGATAATTTCATTAATTCGATCGATCGCGGTGCGGAGCACTTTGGCGGTGGGAACCGTTGCCATTTCGGCGGCGATTTCGTGTTGAGGTTTCGAGTTCATCAATGTTCGGAAACGCAAGGCGACAGTTGTATTGTTTCTAGTCTAGACGGGAATTGCGGCGACGTGTTCCATTACGGCCGGCGGCGCCTCCCGTGTTACCGGGTGTCGGGGCCGCGCCGCGCTCTTCGCGCCGAAGGTTTCCTTTGGCGTCGCGCCGTATTAATATCGCCGACCCGCGCTAGTACTCTGCAGCCGAAAATATCGACCTGACGGGGTACTAGAACAACCGAGTATAGACGATGATCACGGACGCGACCTCCGGTGTGGCGCCGAGACGAGCAACCGGCACGGCACACATAGATGATCTGGGTAGGATTCCATAATCGGCTTCGGCGCAGATATCGCTATGACGCAATTCCAAGATAGATTCGAAGTCATCGTCGTCGGTGGGGGTCACGCCGGCACCGAAGCGGCGCTCGCGGCCGCACGCATGGGCCGGCACACGTTGTTGCTAACCCACAATATCGAGACCATTGGCCAGATGTCCTGTAACCCGGCCATCGGTGGTATCGGTAAGGGTCATATCGTTAAGGAGATCGACGCGCTGGGCGGCACGATGGCCCAGGCGATCGATCGTGGCGGGATTCAATTTCGGATCCTAAACGCGCGGAAGGGACCCGCGGTGCGAGCGACCCGGGCGCAGGCGGACCGAGCCTTATATAGAACCGCGATTCGGTGGGCCGTAGAACAGCAACCGAATCTCAGCGTGTTTCAACAAGGCGTCGATGATTTACTGCTCGAGGGCGAACGCGTTGTAGGTGTCATGACCCACCTCGGGTTGCAATTTCTCGCCCCTACCGTGGTGCTGACTGTGGGCACATTCCTCGGCGGCAAAATGCACGTTGGCCAAAGCAACCGCGAGGGTGGCCGGGCCGGCGACCCGCCCGCCAACGCCCTTGCCCAACGATTGCGGGACTTGCCGTTTAGGGTCGAGCGACTGAAAACCGGAACGCCGCCGCGATTGGACGGTCGCAGCATCGACTACTCAAAAGTCGCAGTGCAGCCTGGTGATGCGCCGGTTCCGGTATTCTCGTTTATGGGCAGTGCGTGCGACCACCCAGCGCAGCTACCTTGTCATATCACCTATACCAATGAGCGCACGCACGACATCATTCGTGCTGCGTTGGATCGGTCGCCGTTGTACAGCGGCGCAATCGATGGCGTCGGTCCGCGTTATTGCCCATCGGTCGAGGATAAGGTTGTGCGTTTCGCCGATAAGACTGCACACCAGATATTTATCGAGCCGGAAGGACTCAACACCACCGAGGTTTACCCTAACGGTATATCGACCAGCCTACCGTTCGATGTGCAGTGGCAATTCGTGCGCTCGATCCGTGGTTTCGAAGCGGCCCAGCTGACGCGCCCAGGCTACGCAATCGAATATGACTTTTTTGACCCGCGCGATTTGCAGCCCTGGCTCGAAACCAAAAGTATTGGCGGTTTGTTTTTCGCCGGCCAGATCAATGGCACGACTGGCTATGAGGAGGCCGCGGGTCAGGGTCTGGTGGCGGGCGCTAATGCGGCC
>Ga0224512_10002215_pt1 | contig 18002 bp, 11 predicted proteins | sample SF_May12_sed_USG_4_FD_169103 | JGI IMG/M metagenome (GOLD analysis project Ga0224512, IMG submission 169103) | Sediment microbial communities from San Francisco Bay, California, United States - SF_May12_sed_USGS_13 | ecosystem: Environmental > Aquatic > Marine > Sediment | place: USA... | reverse complement strand
TCTCGAGGTGGGGAGGGCTTCGATAATTGGGCTCGGTGTCGGCGGGCTGCTCAAGGAGACACCGGATCGGCCACTGCCGCGGGCCCTCGGCGGAATCAAGCCGGCGCCGGAAGCGATAAGTCCTCGTGTCTTTGCGCTGGTGCTTGCGGCCGGACAGTCACGGCGAATGGGCAAGATTAATAAGCTGCTTGCCGACATCGACGGTCTGCCGCTGGTGCGACGCGTGGTGGACACGGTGAAGGCGTCGTCGTGTGACGGCGTGATCGTGGTGACCGGACATGAAGCGGCCCAGGTCGAGACCGCGCTTGAGGGCGCGTCTGTAGGGACGGTGCGCTGCGCAGACTACGCCTCGGGCTTGAGCGCCTCGTTGAAGACCGGTGTCGACGCGTTGCCCGGCAATTGTGACGCAGCAGTAATCTGCTTAGGCGATATGCCGGGAGTCACTGCGGACCACATTGATCGGCTGATTGCCGCTTTTGATCCGATGGAAGGCCGGGCCGTCTGTGTGCCCACGTTCGAAGGCAAGCGCGGCAACCCGGTTTTGTGGCACCGGGGTTTTTTTTCCGAGATTGCCTCGGTGCGGGGCGACGTGGGCGCGCGCCACCTCATCGGCGAGCACGAGGATCTGGTGTGCGAAGTGGCCATGGAGGATCCCGGCGTGCTCCTGGACGTGGATACGCCCAAGGCGCTCGAAAGCGTGAAGATTCAGGCAAGGTGAAGGAATTACGTCTGTATCACCAGGCGATCCTGGATGCGGCTGCTGCGCGGACGGGGCGCGGCGCTGTGGATGACGCGGATGTGAGCGTGAGCCTGGACAACCCGCTTTGCGGCGATCGCGTTCGCATGGGCGTGATCCTGGACGGCTCGCGGCTCGCGCGCGTCGGACACGAGGTGCGCGGATGTCTATTGTGCGAGGCCGCGGCATCGGTGATCGGCGCCCGGGCCCCGGGTGAGCGCATCGCGGATCTGCGCCAACTGTGCGGCGAAATGCGCACGTTTCTGAACGATGTCTCCCTGCATGTCCCGGGTCGCTGGCCGGCGCTGATAATGTTCGCTCCGGTGGCGCATCACAAGAGCCGTCACGAATGCGTGATGCTGCCCTTTGATGCGTTGGTGAAGGCGTTGGATGAATGCGAAAACGGATGAACGGAGCTCCAAGTAAAGCTTGCTCGTAACGTGAAAGAGGTGACGCGTGACGGGTAACGCGTGACGCGAAAGAGGTGACGCGACTTGACAGGGTTTTGAACTTGATTACGCTCGTTGCATCACGCATCACGCATCACGCATCACGCATCACGCATCACGCATCACGCATCGCTAACCAGCTGTTACTGCTGCTCGAAACTTTCGATGCGCCACAACACCGTGCCGTCTTTCTCCCGGTGCTCGATCATCACCGGCAGATAGTTGAGGTTTTTGGCGCACCACAAAAGCGTTTCTCGCTCTTCACTGTTTCTCAACCGGCGGACCACCACGGTTTCCATCGGCCCGAGAGCGGTGTCGATTCGCTCTTCACCCTCGATTTTCAGCTGGTAGACCTTCAGTCTCCCGCCGTCTGCAATCTGGTAGCGCAGTTCGGTTTTGTTCTCCGCCAGGTCTTTCATCAGCACCAGAACGTAGCTCAGCTTGTCCAGCGTGCCGGCGGGTACCGGCATGCGCCAGGAATGACCGCTCGCCGTGTTTTCCGCCTGAGAGTTTTCCCAGTCGAAATTCACCGCAATGTTGCGCTCCCTGTCACCGCCGGAGCGGCGGTAGGAGTAACTCAGCGGAAGAAGCGCGCCCCGGTCGTTCTGCCATACGCTGCGCTCGACGATCTCATCGTCGTTCACCAAGGCGATGATGCCGGCGGCGACCGTGCGGGACTCGTAGACGAAGATGTCTGTGGCCACGGATTTTACCGACCACTCGGTTTCTCCGATCTTCGCCCCTTGGGTGGTGAGCGAGAATCGCGCCGCGAACGGCTCGGAAATTCCTGCGGCGGGCTGCGCCTGGTTGACGCCTCCGAGAGCACACAGAAGAAGTATCTGCGATATACGGCGCGTGAGCAGGTTCCACCCCCCGAAAGTGCGCTCGCCCGAAGGCATCTGCGGATCGCCAGTGTCTGTCTGCGCCATCCTAAATCCCGGCCGCCCGGCCAGCAACAAAAAGCCTTATTAATGAATATGCTAAACTTCGCCGCGATTTCAAAGCGGCGCAACCGCGTTTCCTGAATGAATCCTTCTCTCCCCAATTTCGGTGACACCAGAGTGCTGGTCGTCGGCGACGTCATGCTGGACAGCTACTGGCACGGCGAGACTGAGCGGATTTCACCGGAGGCACCGGTTCCCGTGGTCCACGTACGCAACGTGGAAAAACGACCCGGCGGTGCCGCGAACGTGGCCTTCAACATCGCTGCCCTGGGCGCGAAGCCGATACTTGTCGGCGTGACCGGCGACGACGAGTCGGCCGATCTACTCAGCGCCATGCTTGGCGAAGTTGGCGTCGATTTCCGCGGGACCCGCGTGGCGGATATGCCCACCGTCACCAAAATGCGGGTCATCAGCCGCCACCAGCAGCTCATTCGTTTGGACATCGAGGAGCCCCGGGCCACGCTCGCAGGCCCGGAAATCCTGGCGCAGTTTGACTCCGCGCTGGATCAGGTGGACGCGGTAGTGCTGTCCGATTACGGCAAGGGCGTGCTTGCCGCGGCACAAGAGTTCATCGGCCGGGCCCGGGCCAAGGGCATGCCCGTGTTCGTCGATCCCAAGGGTACGGACTTCACCCGCTACGCCGGCGCCACGGCCATTACCCCTAACCTGGCCGAGTTCGAACGCGTGGTCGGCGCCCTGAACGGGGACGCTGTTCTCCTCGCGGAACGCGCCGAGGCCTTGCGCAGCAGCCTCTCTTTAGAGGCCCTGCTGGTGACCCAGGGCGAGCACGGCATGACCCTGGTGCGCGCTGGTCGTCCCGCAGAACACGTGGCGGCCCACGCGCTGGAAGTTTTCGACGTCACTGGCGCCGGCGATACCGTGATCGGTGTATTCGCTGCTGCGGTGGCCGCCGGAGAAGAAATGGATTCCGCCATGCGCATCGCCAATCTTGCCGCCGGCGTAGTGGTGGGTAAGCTCGGCGCCGCCACCGCCAGCGTCGCCGAAATCGAAGCCGAAGCCCACGCTCACCGCGCCGGGGTCTTCGGCGTTTTGGACGAAGATGCGTTGTTGAGTGCGGTTGCCTCGGCGCGCGCCGCCGGCGAACGGGTTGTCATGACCAACGGCTGCTTCGATCTGCTGCACGCCGGGCACGCGGACTACCTGTCCAGGGCGCGGGCAATGGGTGATCGGTTGCTGGTGGCCGTTAATGATGATGCGTCCGTGCGCGGGCTCAAAGGGGAAGGCCGCCCGGTCAATTCTCTGCAAGACCGAATGGCGGTGCTGGCGGCGCTGTCGTCGGTGGACTGGGTTGTGTCGTTCTCCGAAGAGACCCCAGCCCGGATCATTTCACGCTTGCTTCCCGACGTGCTGGTCAAAGGCGGCGATTACGGTATCGAAGAGATTGCCGGCGCAGACGCGGTGCGTAACAACGGAGGGCGGGTGGAAATCATTCCCCTGCTGCCCGGGCGCTCGACCACGCGCACCATCGAGGCCGTGCTCGGTGCCGCGAGGCGGCTTGAAGCTGACGACGCGGGCTCGTGATTGTCGTTACCGGAGGCGCCGGTTTCATCGGCAGCAATTTCGTTCGCGCATTGGCTGCCCGGGGCGAGCGTGATCTCATCGTGGTTGACGAGATCGACGATCCGGCCAAGATGTCCAACCTCGCCGGTATCGAAGTTGCCGAGCTGGTCGACAAGGATAAATTCATCGAGCCGCTGCGCGCCAGCAAGCCATTCGCTTTCAGGCCGAAGGCAATCATCCATCAGGGCGCCTGCTCGGACACCATGGAGCTGGATGAAAGCTACATGATGGAAACGAACACCGCCTACTCGAAAACATTGTTCGAATATTGTTTAACGGAAAAGATACCTTTTCTATACGCCTCCAGCGCTTCCGTATACGGCGACGGCCGCGTGTTTCTGGAATCCCCGGAGTTCGAAAAGCCGCTGAATATTTATGCCCGCTCGAAGCACCTGTTTGACCAGCACGTGCGCAGACGCCTGTCCGCGGCGGGATCGCAGGTGGTGGGATTCCGCTACTTCAATGTTTATGGTCCCGGTGAGGCGCACAAGGGGCGCATGGCGAGCGTTGCCCATCATTTGAACCGCCAGCTGAAAACGGACGGAAAGGTGCGCTTGTTCGAGGGCAGCGACGGCTTTGGCGACGGTGAACAGCGGCGTGACTTCGTCTACGTAGACGACGTGGTTCGGGTGGGGCTGTGGTTTCTTGACCATCCAGATGAAAGCGGAATATTCAACGTCGGCACCGGGCGCAGCCAGACTTTTAACCAAGTAGCCAATGCGGTAATCGCCTGGTACGGCCGCGGCGAGATTGAATACATTCCGTTTCCGGCGGCCTTGAAGGGGCGCTATCAGAGCTTCACCGAGGCGGACATAGGCGCGCTTCGGCAATGCGGCTACCGCGGCAAATTTTCCAGCGTCGAAGACGGCGTCCGCGCTTACCTGGACGCGTTGGAAACGGGCCGATCATGATCAAACGGACTGTCGCCGCTATCATTCTTTGCCGCGCACGAGCCGCCCGCCGCGTCTGATCCATGGGCAGTCTCTGAATCGCACCCGCCGGCCTTGCGCAAGCTCTACACGCTGTTTCATTACCTCATGCTTCCCGCGCTGTTCCTGCGGCTGGTGTGGCGGGGAACGCGCAATCCCGGTTACTGGCGCCGGTGGCCGGAACGCTTGGGGCGCGGCGCCAAAATTCCCGCGGAGCGCAAAGTGGTGTGGATACACGCGGTTTCCGTGGGCGAAGTGCAGGCCTCTTTGCCCATCATCGACGCTATTCGAAAACGCCTTCCCGACGCAACTCTGCTGGTAACGACCACCACGCCCACGGGCAGCAGCCGGATCACTCAGTCACTGGGTGAGAGCGTGGCGCACTGTTACCTGCCTTACGACTTGCCGGGATCGGTGCGGCGTTTTCTCGATCGTGCCCACCCTTCGCTTGCGGTGATCATGGAAACCGAGCTTTGGCCGAACCTGTTTCACGCCTGCAGCGCGCGGGGCGTACCGGTGCTGCTTGCGAATGTCAGGCTTTCCGAGCGCTCCGCAGCCGGCTACCGCAGGTTCTCCCCGCTGGTGAGGGAAATGCTTGCAGGCGTCACCCGCATCGCCGCCCAGGGGAAGCGCGACGCCGGGCGACTCATCGAGCTGGGCGCGGACCCCGAGAAGATAACCGTGACCGGAAGCGTAAAGTTCGACGTGCACATACCTCCCAGCCTGCGAGAAGAGGCAGCGTCGTTGAGGCGGCGTTTCGGCGCCGGTCGGAGCGTGTGGATCGCCGCCAGCACCCACGACGGTGAGGAGGGCATGGTGCTGGACGCGTTCCGCAGCGTGCGCGAGATCATTCCCGAGACCTTGCTGATCGTTGTTCCTCGACATCCCGAACGCTTCGGTATCGCCGAGGCCATGGTCAAGCGCGCCGGATGGCGCTACGCCCTTCGCAGCCATATGCCGCCCTCGCTTGAGGATAGGGACGTGCTCGTCGGTGACACCATGGGGGAACTGCAGATGCTTTATGCCACGTCGGACGTGGCTTTCGTCGGCGGCAGCCTGGTTCCCGTGGGCGGACACAATATGCTCGAACCGGCGGCGCTGGGGATCCCCGTCGTGGTCGGTAATCACGTGTTCAACTTTCAGGAGATCAGCGCGCGCCTGGTGGCGCTCGCTATTGCCCGCCAGGTTTCTTCTCCCGGGGAGCTCGCCGCCGCGGTGACCGAATTGTTAAAAGACGCCAATCAGCGCCATAACGTGGGTGAGGCGGCGAAGCGCTTCGTAGAGGAGAATCGCGGCGCCCGGGAGAAGGTCATGGCCCTTATCGGACCACTACTGGAGCAATAGTTCAGACATAGGCGCGGCCTGATGGGCATCGCTGAGGCCGAAGACCGAAGGCCGCAGGCAGTAGAACCGCGATCTTTGGATTACCGTCTGTCTCGTCCCCGCCGCCTGAAAACGACGGCGATGATTATCATCGACAGCGGTGCCATGACCGCCGCCGCCGCCAGCAGCGCCTCGCCGTATCCCAGCCACATGACGATAGGGATGACGATCATGGCGTCGTCGGGGTCGACGCCGAACTGGGGATCGAATGCGCTGCTGCCTTGCCCCAGCTGCTGCTCAATTCGTATCACCATGTAAAAGATTGAGGCGACGCTGAGTCCCGCCGTGAGTCCCATCAGAATCGCCCAGTCGCCGAATGCGCCGGCGCGCAAGCCAACGCCAATACCGGCGAGCACGGCGGCGTTGCACACAGCGTCGGTGGCGAGATCGAAAAAATGGCCGAAGCGGCTGGTTTTGCCGCTTACTCTCGCCAACTCGCCGTCGGCGCGGTCGAACGCCATTGAGACAACGAAGAGCACGGCACCGGCCCGAATCCAGCTGTCCTCCCCGGTAGTAAATGCGGCTGCCGCGCCGAGTCCGGTGAACAGGCGGGCGGTGGTGAGGTGATTCGGGGTCACCGGTGTGCGCGCCAGCGGCCGCACCAGCGTGCGCACGCCGCGATGGATCCAGGTGTCGTGACTCATGAAAGCTGCTCTAAGACCACGGTCAAGGCGCGCCGGATCATAGACGCAGGTTCTCAAAACGGCGAATTTCGCGACTACGCCCGGAATTCCCTTCCCATTGGGTATAGACTTTTTTAACTGGGGTTCGAGTGCCCTCAAATCGAAAACGGATGCCGAATCGGCCGGGATGCTCCTATCCCTGGCCACGGCCCGAGGCGCAGCCCGGGATTTTCAAGGAGTTGGTCGAACCGGTCGATAAGGATCCGGCTGGACCCGGGAAGGGGACCCGGCTTGCCGCCCCATGGACTGAATAATGCAAAGGGCTCTGCTTCCAGCACTGGTTTTAATGCTAGCGACGCTGCTCGCCAGCCTACTCCCGTGGGTCGCGTGGGCTGATCACGCGGAAAAATTGTCGGTTCACAAGAGCATTCTGGTGCTTAACAGCGGCTACCAGGGGGACCCTTTCACTGACCTCATGGATGCCGGCCTTCGCCAGGGGTTGACCCAGAACGGACAAGCGCCGGAGGTGTGGACTGAATACATGGGTCTGCCCCGGGCTCGAGGGCAGCGCTATAGGGAGGCTCTGGTTTCTCTGCTGGAGGCCAAGTATCCGGGGCGGCAGTTCGACGCCCTGGTGACCCTGGGCAAACCGGCGCTGGAAATGGTCATGGCCCACCGAGACCAGGTCCTGTTCAAGGCCCCGGTGGTGTTCGCCGGTATCGACGCAGGCACCGCTGCGCGATTCGAGGGCGACCCGGATGTGACCGGGGTGGTTGTCTCAGCGGATCTCTCCGGCACTTTGGATACGGCATTGGCCCTCCATCCCTGGATCAAGCGGGTGGTTTTCATCAGCCCGGACTTCGAAGGCCACCCGAGCGTGGCGCCGTTTGCGGCCGCCCACCCGGGACTGGAGATCGACGTCTGGCACGACGCGCTTTTGCAAGACATCGAGAATCGTCTGAAATCCCTCGGAGAGGACGCCATCGTCGTCCCGCTGGGGGCGCCCCTGGACGCTGCCGCCACCCCGGTGGGTATTCGGAAGTTCACCAGCGTCATCGTCAGCTACACCAAAGCGCCCGTGTATACGTCTTGGGATCTGCTGGTGGGATTCGGCGCCGTGGGCGGTCACGTCACCGACACCCGGCTCCACGGTGAGGCGGCTGCTGCGAAAGTGCTTCAGGTGTTGCGCGGCAAGGGGACGTTGCCAGCGGTGACCACGTCTCCGATGCATCATCTTTTCGATCACGGGCAGCTTCAGCGCTTGGGCGTGGCGCTGTCCGCCCTTCCCGCCGACAGCCGGGTGATCAACGCGCCGTCACGTTTCTTCGAGATCGATCGCGACACGCTCATTCTCGTCGTCGCCGTACTGGTAGTCCTGGTGGCGGCGGTGTTGGTGTTGTCCCTGAATATTTTTCAGCGCCGGGAGATGCAGCGCGTCCTTGCGCAAAGCGAGCGTCGCCTGGACCTGGCGCTGCAGGTGAGCCAGGACGGCTTGTGGGACTGGAACCTGATCAGCGGCGAGTGCTACTTCAGTCCGCGCTGGTACGAGGCCATGGGGCTTAATCCGGCCAGGGTGCGCGGGCACATCTCCGCCTGGGAGGATCGGGTTCATCCCGACGACCTGGAAGAGATCCGCGCGAGGCTTGCCCGGCACCAGGCCGGCGCCAGCGATCTTTACGAATCGGAGCATCGCCTGATGCACGGCGACGGTCGGTATCGCTGGCATCGGGTGCGCGCCAAAGTGGTGGCGTGGACCGATAGCGGTCGCCCGGCGCGCATGATTGGCGTCGAGTCCGACCTCACCCGGCGCCTCGAAATTGAGCGAACCCTTCGGGAGAAGCAGGCCCAGCTCGACGCCATCTTCGAAAACTCCCCTGCGGAGATTTTCTTAAAGGACGTCGAGGGGCGCTACGTGCGTATCAGCCGGCAGTTCGAGCGTCGTTTCAACCTGCGCAACCAGGACGTGGCGGGCAAGCTTCCTGAAGACATCCACTACGAGAGCCTTGGAAAGTTTGTCCGCGAGCACGATCTTGAAGTGCTGAACACCGGCAAACCGGTGCTGCGCGAGGAGCGCGCGCTGCTCGATGGCAGCGACCAGGAGCGCGTGTTTCTCACCCTCAAGTTTCCCACCACCGACGAGAACGGCCGGGTGACTGGTCTCGGCGGAATCGCCACCGACGTCACCGAGCTCAAGCGCACCGAGCGCGAGCTGGCGGAGCGGGATCGCCTGCTGCGCCTGGTGTACGACAACGTGCCGATGCTGCTGGCCTACGTGGATCGCGACCTGTGTTTCAGGGCCGCCAACCGGGAAGCGGAGCAGTGGTATCAGCGTCCCCTGGAGGACATTGTCGGCCACAAGCTGGAAGAGGTGGCGGGGGAAGAAGCGTGGGCTCAGATCAAGCCCGACGCGGAGCGCGCGCTCCAGGGCGAACCGGTGCAGCTGGATGGGCCTCGAGACTATGCCGGCGGTTCGCGCTGGGTCACTGGCTCCATGATCCCCGACGCAGACGAGAACGGCGCGATCCAGGGCTACTGCCTGATGGCCGTGGACATTACCCAGAGAACGCTGGCCGAAGACGCGGTGACAGCGAATGAAAGCCTGCTGCGGCTGATTTACGACAACGTTCCGGTGATGCTTGCCTACGTGGACCGCGATCTACGCTACCGCACCGCCAACGCCCAGTGCGCGACCTGGTTCGGCAAGCCGATAGAACAGATCATCGGCCAGCGGGTGGAAGACGTGGTGGGCTCAGACGCGTGGGCGGAGATTAAGCCCGAGATCGACAGAGCCTTCGCCGGGGAGACGGTGACGGTCGATGGTCTACGCCCCTACGCCGGCGGACCCCGCTGGGTCACCGGAAGCGTGGCGCCGAACTTCGACCAGAATGGCGAGGTCCAGGGCTACTGCGTCATGCTCGCCGACATCACCGAGCGCAAACAGGCGGAAGAAAAGCTCAAGACCAGCGAGCAACTGCTGCGACTGGTGTACGACCACGTGCCGGTGTGGCTGGCCTACGTTGACCGCAATCAGCGTTACCAACTCATCAACCGGCAGGCGGCTAGATGGCTGGATCTGCCGGCGGACGAGGTCGTTGGCCGCACCGTGCGCGAGATACTGGGTGAGGCACAATACGAAGAAGATCGAAACCTCATTGAAAGTGCGCTCCGCGGGCAGGTGGTGGCGCGGGAAGGTCAGGCGATCTTCGGCGTCAAAGCGCGCTACGTGAGCGGCGTCTACGTGCCTCATCGGGACGAGGACGGGGAGGTGAGTGGATTTGTCGCCCTGCTCACCGACATCTCCGAGCGCAAGAAAGCGGATGACGAGCTCAAGGAGAGCGAGCAGCGGCTACGTCTGGTCGCCGACAACGTGCCCGGGATGCTGACGCGCGTCGACGCGGATCGGCGCATTCGCTTTATTAACCGGGAGGCGGAGCGCTGGCTGGGTTTGCCCGAGGATCAGGTGGTTGGCCGGCACGTGTGGGAAGTCATCGGCGACGCGTCCTACCAGTCACTCCAGCCTTATATAGACCGGGTGCTCTCCGGCGAGCAGGTGAGCTTCGAGCTGGAGCGCACCTACCTGCACGGTAAGAACCGATGGACGGCGGGAACACTGACTCCGGATTACGACCCCCATGGCCGCGTACGGGGTTACTATGCGATGTTGCTGGACATCAGCGAGCGTCGGCGGGCCGAGGAAGTCGCCCGGCGCGCCCAGCAGCAGCTCATCGAGCAGCAGCGCAATGAGCAGGCCTCGGTGGAACGCGAGCTGGACCGGGTGCGCGACCAGCTCGTGCTCAAAACCCGTTTGGCCGCCATTGGCGAAGTGGCCGCAAGCGTCGCCCACGATTTGAGAAATCCGCTCGGCGCCATTCGCAACGCCAAGTTTTACCTCAGCCGCAAGCTTCCCGAAAGCGAAGGCAAGTGGCGCGAATACCTGGAGGTCATGGAGCGGGAGATCGTCACCGCCGATCGCATCATTCATGATCTGATGGACATGACCCGATCCAAAGAGCCGGACCTCGCAGAAGTAGAGCTGGAAACAGCGGTTCGTGATGCCTTCCAGCGAACCGGCAACCACACCGCGGTGACGCTGGATACCCAATTTGAGCGCGCTCCCTTCCTGATTTGCGCTGACCCGGATCAACTGGCGCGGGTTCTGGACAATCTACTCTTGAACGCGGTTCAGGCGATGAATGGCGAGGGCCGGGTCGTCGTCAGCGCCGAGTCGGACGCTGACTTCGACTGCGTTCGCATCCGGGACACGGGCCCCGGCGTTGCGGTTGAGCTTCGCGGCCGCCTGTTTGAGCCGCTTATCACCGACAAGGCCAAAGGAACCGGCCTCGGCCTCGCTATCTGCCGCCAAATTGTCGAGCGCCACGGGGGACGGATCTCCGTGGACCAATCCGATGAAACCGGAACCGAGTTGCTTATCAAGCTGCCCCGACTGAGCTGCCGTAGAAAGAGCGGCGAATACCAGCGGCCCACAGACGCGTGGCTTGGCACCGGGTAAGTTACAGGACTTTCGCCGCATGGCTCAAATCAGCCAGTTGAGAAATCCGAGCATTCCCGAACCTGAATCGGGTCTTGCCCGGGTGCTGGTCATCGAGGACGACGACGCCCAGCGGCTGACCCTCGCGGACATCATTTTGGACGAGGGATATCAGCCGGTGGTGTTTGCCAACGGCGACGACGCCCTTGCAGTGATCGAGCCCGGCGTCTTTGCCGCCGCCATCGTGGATCAGCGGCTGCCGGGAGTCAGCGGTACAGACCTGGTCGCGGCGCTTCTTGGCATCGACGACAAGCTCAAGATCATCGTTCATACCGCTTACGGCTCTTTTGACTCCGCCAAGGCGGCGGTAAACCTCCGCGTCTTTGCCTACGTGGAGAAAGCCGGCGACCCCGGCGAGCTGCTGCGATGCGTTCAGCGGGCCGTGCAGGCGAGACTGAAGGAATCCCTTCGCGATACCGAGCAGCGCCTGAGCGAAATCTATGCCCGGGCCAACGAAGGCATCTTCATCGTCGATGCAGAAACCTGGAGTGTCGTGGACGCCAATCCCAGCGCGGCAAAGATGCTGGGCTACGCTCCAGGGGAGCTTGTGGGTACCCCCATTTCGAAGCTGCACCCGAAGAATCTCGATGATGTTCGCGGTTTCCTCACTTCGGTTTTGGAATCGGGCAGTGGTTTCAACAGCGAGCTGACCTATCAGTGCAAGTCGGGTCTAGCTCTACTCGTGGAGGGATCGGCTTGTATAATTCGCGACGACGGCCGCCAACGGCTGATGGTGATCGTCCGCGACGTCAGCGTGCGACTCGAAGCCGAGACCGCACTCAAAGCGCGGGAAAAACAGCTTCGCCTGATCGCCGACAACGTCAGCGCCATGCTTGCGTACGTAGACGTCGGCCACCGGTACCAATTCGTCAATAAAAGATTTGTCGATTTTTTCGGTAAACCGGCTGATGAGGTGGTGGGCGCGCACGTTTCCGACGTCGTCGGCGAGCAGACCTACGAAAAAATCCGCGCTCAAATCGATCTGTGCCTGACCGGTCAGACGGTGACCTTTGAAGAGAAGCGCGTTTCTGCGGACGAGGGCGAGCGCTGGACCGCGGCAACCTACGTTCCGGACGCCGATAAAGACGGCAAGGCGGTGGGTTGTTTCGCATTGCTTACGGACATCAGCGAGCGGCGCGCAAAAGACGAAGCGCTTCGCCTGAGCGAAGCCCGGATGCGGGCAATCTTCGAACACGCACCCATCGCCATCAACTTGAAGGATCGAGATGGCAGCTACTTGCTGGTCAACAAGAAGTGGGAAGATACTCTGGGGAGGGAAACTAAGGAAGTGGAGGGAAGCGGCGTAGAGGCCGTGCTGCCGACGGAGCTGGCGAAAGCCTACAGGGACCAGGAGCGCGAGGTGCTGGAAACAGGTCGGGCCAACGAACGCGAGATCAGCTTCAAAACGCCCAGGTACGGAGAACGCACCTACCATGTGATCAAGTTTCCGATCCTGGACGACGACGGCGCTGTCACGGGTCTCGGCGGCATGTCCATGGATATCACCGAGCGCAATCGCGCGCTGGCGGCGCTGGCTGAGAGTGAGGAGCGTTACCAGGGGCTCTACGACGACGCGCCGGATATGTACTTTACCGTAACCGCAGGCGGCACGATTCTGTCGGTGAACCAGTTTGGCGCGGATTACCTGGGCTTCAATAAGGATGAGCTCATTAACACCTCAGTGCTGGATCTGATCCATCCGGACGACCAGCCGATGGTCAGCGCCCATATGGCGCAGGTATTCAACGAGGGCGTTAAGGAGAGCCAGCTCGAATTCAGAAAGTTGCGAAAGGACGAGAGTGTGCTCTGGGTGAACGAGCGCATCCGTCTTCTCGAAAGCGAGGAAGGCGGCCGGCAAGAGCTTCGCATTGTCTGCCGCGACGTTACCGAGGCCCGTGCGCTGTCCGACAAGCTTTCCTACCAGGCGTCCCACGATCCGCTGACGGGACTGATCAACCGGCGCGAGCTGGAAAACCGTCTGGAGCGCGTTCTGAGGTTGGCGCAGGCCGGCGGAAGCAAGCACGCCTTGTGTTATATGGATCTGGACCAGTTCAAGGTTATCAACGACACCTGCGGCCACATTGCGGGCGATGAACTGCTGCGGCAATTGGGAGAGCTGCTGCCCGGTCTGGTGCGAAAGCGCGATACTTTGGCGCGTCTGGGCGGTGATGAATTCGCTCTGCTGATGGAGCACTGCCCCATCGACCAGGCGCAACGCGTGGCCGGAATTTTACGTAGCACGGTGGAAGAGTTCCGCTTCAGCTGGGGGGACAAGACTTTCAGCATCGGCGCCAGCCTCGGGCTGGTGCCCATCAACGCCGAAAGCCGCAGCGTCGCCGACGTGCTGAGCGCGGCGGATTCCGCCTGCTACATGGCTAAAGACCAGGGCCGCAACCGCATTTACCTCTACGACACGGCAAGCATCGAGCTGGCGCGACGCCACGGGGAGATGGAATGGGTCTCGCATATCGCGCAGGCGCTGGAAGAAGATCGCTTCGAGCTCTGGCACCAGGAGATCCGCGCCCGGGATTCAGCGTCCAGTCCGAAAGGAATCTATTACGAGCTATTGCTCAGAATGAAAGATTTGAACGGCAAGCTGGTTTTTCCAGGTGCCTTTCTCCCCGCCGCAGAGCGCTACAATCTTTCCGGGCGCATCGACCGCTGGGTGGTTTCCCAAGCGTTCTCCTGGCTCAAAGCCAATCCGCGCCACCTGGACGAATTGAATCTGTGTGCGATAAATCTTTCTGGTCTGTCGCTGACGGACAGTAATTTTCATCGCTTTGTGCTCGAGCAGTTCGAGGAATTCGGAATCCCCGGCAGTAAAATTTGCTTCGAGCTCACCGAAACCGCAGCTATCACCAACCTCACCAGCGCAACCCGCTTTATATCATCGGTAAAAGGGCTGGGCTGCCAGGTCGCTCTCGACGACTTCGGCAGCGGAATTTCCTCTTTTGCCTACCTCAAGCATCTTGCGGTGGATTCGCTCAAAATCGACGGGGTGTTTGTCAAAGACATCGTCGATGACCCCATCGATTTCGCCATGGTCAAGTCCATTAACGAAATCGGGCAGGTCATGGGCAAAAAGACCGTGGCGGAGTTCGTTGAAAGCGACGCCGTGCTGAAGAGATTGGGAGAAATCGGCGTGGATTTCGTCCAGGGATATGGGATTGGCCGACCCGCCCCGCTGGCCGAGCGGTTGATGCCGCCGCGTCATTCGAAGCAAAATCGAGCCATATAACGGCTTACTCGCGCTCGGGTTCCCGCGCAGCTGTTGCGGGGCGGGCCGTGGCGCGCCAACGGTATAGGCAATCAAGGGGCAGGGAATGAACAGGCTTGTGTTACTCAGACACGGCGAAAGCGAATGGAACCGCGAAAATCGGTTCACCGGCTGGACCGATGTGGATCTCACAGACAAAGGCGTGGAAGAGGCGAAACAGGCGGGCCGAGACCTCCAGGCAGCAGGTTTTGGCTTCGACGTCGCTTTTACCTCTCTGCAGAAACGGGCCATACGCACATTGTGGCTGGTGCTGGACGAGATGGATCTGATGTGGATCCCGGTGCATCGCTCGTGGCGACTCAACGAGCGCCACTACGGCGCCCTCCAGGGGTTGAACAAAGCGGAAACGGCGGTCAAATACGGCGACGAACAGGTGCTCAAATGGCGCAGGAGCTACGAGGAGCCGCCGCCGCCAGTGGACGAAAACGACCAGCGGTTTCCAGGCAACGATCCCCGCTATCGGGATCTCGACAAAGGCGAACTGCCGCGATCGGAGTGCCTAAAAGATACCGTGGCGCGGGTGCTGCCGTATTGGAACGAGGTCATCGCCCCCGAAATCCGCGCCGGGCGGCGGGTGCTCATTGCCGCTCACGGAAATTCCCTCAGGGCGTTGGTGAAATACCTGGACGGCGTCAGCGATGCGGCCATAGTCGGCCTCAACATACCCACCGGCATGCCGCTGGTGTATGAGCTCGACGATAAATTGACGCCGCTAAAACGCGAGTACCTGGGCGATCCGGAAGCCGTGGCCAAAGCCCAGGCGGCGGTGGCGGCGCAGGGAAGAGCGAGGTAAAGATTAGGCTGGAGGCCGGAGGCTGTAGATGGAGAGAGAAGTGCAACGATTTCTCGGTTAGGTACATTTCAATCTACCGCCTGCCGCCTGCCGCCTACGGCCTTCGGCCTACCGTCTGCGGCCTGTGAAATTCATCAATCCCATACACCCGAGCCACGTTAATAATGACCAGCGACTCATCCCCATCCGAAATTTCCTGGGCCGACTTCACGAAAGTGCAGATCCACACCGGCACCGTCCTCGAAGCCAGGCGCAATGAAAAAGCGCGGGCGCCGGCCTACGTGATGAAAATCGATTTCGGTGAGTTGGGTATCAAAACCAGCTCGGCGCAAATCACGAAAAACTACGCGCCGGAAGATCTAATCGGCAAGCAGGTGGTGGCGGTGACCAATTTTCCGCCCAAGCGAATCGCCGGGACCAAGTCGGAGGTGCTGGTGCTGGGCGCTATCTGCGACGACCACGATATCGTGCTGCTGGAGCCGACGTTCAGAGTGAAGGATGGGTTGAGGATTGGGTAAGGGGTGCAGTATGTAGTAGGTAGTATGTGGTATGTGGGGTAAAAAGCGTTACGGAATTTTTAACGTTGTGGCGGCGGAATAAAAGTTTAAACGGACCCTAATGCGCACATTCAAAATTGAATGGTTCACACTACAATGGACTTTCTTCCTACGTACTACATACCACATACTTGATGACTTGGTCGCACACAAAATCCGATCACTTCCCCACGTCGTAAGCCTTCTTCACTTCCTCCGAGATAATTTTCAATCCCGCTTCCACCACGGACTGGTCCTGGGAGTAGGTGACGCGGACACATTCGTGACTGTGACGCCAGTCGTCATCGAGACCGGGGAAAAAGTGGTGGCCGGGAATCACCAGCACGCCGCGCTGCTTGAGCCGTTCGTAGAGTTTCTGGCTGGTGATGGGCAGACCCTCGAACCAAAGCCATAGAAAGATCGCGCCTTCAGGTTTGTGCACGTGAAACGGGTATTCGTCCAGCTCTTTTATCAGGAGCGCCATGGACTGCTCCGCTTTCTCCCGGTAGAAGGGGCGGATGATGTCGCGACTCACCTTGATGATTTCGCCGCTTTGAATGAGATCCAGCGCGAGCATGGGGCCGAAACCACCGGTGGTAAGATTGAGCACCGCGTTAATTCCGCTTATCGCCTTGATGACCTCGGGTTCGGCGATGACGATGCCGGTGCGTACCCCCGGAAGGCCGAGCTTCGACAAGCTCATGCAAACGATGACGTTTTCGTTGAAGAATGGCGTTGCTTCGCTGAAGATAATGTTGGGAAACGGCGTGCCGTAAGCGTTGTCGATGATCAGCGGGACCCGGTGTTGCTCTGCCAAAGCCATGAGACGAGTGATTTCTTCGTCCGTGAGAACGTTTCCCGTGGGGTTTGTCGGTCGGGAAACGCAGAGAGCGCCGGTATGATTGCCCACGTGTATCGCGTCGAAGTCGACGCGGTACTTGAACACGTGATCGTCCAGGTGATCGATAGTGGGCCGCGCGGCGGTGAAAAAACCTTCGTTCAAGCCCTGGTCCGCGTAGCCAATGTACTCCGGCGCCAGCGGCAGCAGAACGTTGCTGGGCTGTCCCTGTTCGCCTTCCCCGGCGAATAGATTAAACAGCATGAACGACGCGGATTGGCTGCCGTTAGTGAGCGCGATGTTTTCGGGTCCGACGGGCCAGCCGAATTCCCGCCGGAGAAGAGCGGCCAGCGCCCGGATGAACTGTGGTTCTCCCTGAGGCGGGCCGTAGTTTCCCACCATGCGCTCGAAGGAATCGCCGTCGTCGAGGATCGCCTGCATGCGTTGGCGAAAAAGCGACTGCACCGCCGGAATCCGGCCCGGGTTACCGCCCCCCAGCATGAGCATGTCCCGGTTTACCGACATGGCGGAGCCGAGATCGTCCATCAGCTGAGTAATGCCGGCGTGCCCGCCGAGCTTGCTGCCGAATTTGGAAAAACGCATGGGATTCCGTCGCTGCTTCCAATTTGGCGGCATTCTACTTGATCAATCGCTTACACCCGGTGGCTCTTGACCTGAACATTGAATTAATCGGCGAGGTGACGTCGGATAAAGCTGCCGAGCTCCTCCAGGGATCGCCGGCCTTCCGGCACGAAGGGCGCGAACAGCTGGAAGACATGGGGCAGACCGTGCCAAATTTTCAGCGTGACCTCGACACCGGATTGCTTGACCACGCCTTCCAGGCGCAGCGCGTCGTCCAGCAGAACTTCGCTAGACCCCACGTGGATCAGAGTGGGAGGAAACAGGGAAAAATCGCCGAACAGCGGAGACACCTCAGGCAGGCACGGGTCGGCGCCGTGTAAATAGGCTGCGGCCACCGGACGCAACATGTTGGCGGGAATATAGGGATCGGCGCGGCGGTTTTCCGCCACGGAGTTTCCGCTCAGGCTCAAATCGGTCCAGGGCGCCATGGTCACGACCGCGGCGGGCAGCGGTTCCGCGGCACGACTCAGGCGCATCAGAGTCGCCAGCACCAGGTTTCCGCCGGCGGAGTCGCCCGCCGCAGCGACCTGATGGGCTCCGAGCGAAGCCGATGTCAGCCAGCGCCAGGCCTTGAGCACGTCGTCCAGGGGCGCGGGGTAGGGGTGCTCCGGTGCCAACCGGTAGTCGACGCTGAAAACGGCGCATCCTGCTGCCAGGGAAAGCCGCGAAACGAGATTCCGGTAGATGGCGGGACTGCCGATGATGAAGCCGCCGCCGTGGAC
>Ga0224512_10002214_pt1 | contig 18003 bp, 14 predicted proteins | sample SF_May12_sed_USG_4_FD_169103 | JGI IMG/M metagenome (GOLD analysis project Ga0224512, IMG submission 169103) | Sediment microbial communities from San Francisco Bay, California, United States - SF_May12_sed_USGS_13 | ecosystem: Environmental > Aquatic > Marine > Sediment | place: USA... | reverse complement strand
CGCAGGCTTCGACTCGGCGCCCGCTCCCTTCGCCAAACTACGCCGGCCCTGGGCGGTTTCGCGCACCTCAGCGAGCACCCGCTCCCCTTCCCCGGCACTGATCAGGCCCCGCCGCACCGCATACTGGATCAGCTCATCGGCTTCGCCGTAGTCGAACGGCCGGAGACCCGCCCCCGTCTGGATCATGTTGACCAGGGCGTCCGCAACGGGGCTCCGCAGGACGTTCCGGATACCCGGAACGCTCTCCAGGAGAGCCGAGATTTGGGTGCCGCCAAGGTCGGCCGCCATGCCTGCTCCTCATGCCACGCGGCATGATCGCGAGTCGAGGCGCCAACCTAGTCGGTCGCCGGTCCCGCGTCAAGGCGGCCCGGTTTCGACCGAGAGGCAGTCAAGTCTTTTGTTTACAGTCGATTAACTACTGTCGGACTGGCGCACTCACGGCCGCTGGCGGGCTCGTTCGCGCCGAAGCTGCGCTAGGGGCGATTGCTCCACCCGCCGGAAGATCTTCCACTCCGACTGCGAAAACAGCTCGCCCAGCACCTGCCTGGTACGATCATCGACGGGCAGATCGAGATGCAGTTCGAGACGGTACTCGGCGCCATCGGCCCCGCGGCCTTCCAGCAAGAAGCCCGAACGGCCGGGGAGGACGGCGTCGATCTCGATGTCGGCGACGGGCACGAGGGCGGCGTCGGCGTCCGGGCTGGCCATGTGCGCTCCAGCGTGGGGTCTCTACCTGTCAGAGATACGCGTTATGTGCTGTGCGTCAAGAGGATAGCGCCGTTTGCCGACGCCCCCGGAGACGAGTAAATTAGGCCGTTCCCCAAAAGGGAGTCGTACGTGGGACGTCGTGGAGTGAAGGAGTATCGCGCCCCGGAGGCGCTGCAGCTCATTCTGGCCGATCGCGACCGTCAGGACCTGGTCTGCCCGTCGTGCGGGTCCGAGGACATCATCCGGACCCCCAAGCGCCGCGTGCGCAAGGTCCGGTGGGAGGCCGACCGGCAGGTCACCCTGCACTGCACGAAATGCGGCCGGCACGCCGCATACGTGCCGAAGGCCGTCACGCAGCCGTCGGAGGTCGAGCTCGGCAGCGTGTGACACCGCCGTGGCCGGCCCTGCGAATCCGGCCTCGCCTCGGGCTCACTCCGGTACGGAGAGGATCCGATCCCAGCGGATTGCCGTGAGGAACGGGAGCGGCAGCGGCCCGTTGTGGTCGTAGCTGTAGTAGACGAGCATGGGGGTGCCGCGAATCCGGTCGCGCCCGAGAAACCCCCAATACCGGCTGTCGTACGAATCGTCGCGGTTGTCGCCCATCACAAAGAAGGAATCGGGCGGAACCACGAGCGGACCCCACCGCTTGAGGCTCGGCCGATACCGCGCCGGGTCGGCGCCGAGGTAGTACGGCAGTTGCCAGCGGCGCATGTCCGGATGCGTGGGATCGAGATCCGGGTAGAGGTGCTGGGCGTACGGCTCCGCAACCGCGGCGCCATTCCGGAACAGGACGTCCCCTTCCATGGCCAGCGTGTCCCCGGGCAGTCCCACGATGCGCTTCACCACGGTCAGCCCGGGCTCTTCGACCGAATTGAAGATGACCACGTCGCCGACGAGCGGCGCTCGGATTGCGGGCAGCCGCGTGTGGACGACTGGCAGCTCGGCCCCGTAGAGCATCTTGTTGACGAACAGGAAATCCCCGATCAGCAGGGTGCGCTCCATGCTTCCCGAGGGCCAGATGTGGAACGCCTCGATGACGAACGTCCGGAGCAGCAGGAAGATCAGCACCGGCACGGCCAGCGATTTCAGGAAGGCCACGGCGCGACCCAGACGGCTCCCGGACGGCGCCGTCATCGTGGCAGCTCGAGGATTCGGTTCCAGCGAATCGCCGTGAGGAAGGGCAGCGGGAGCACCCCGTCGGGATCGAAGCTGAAGTAGATGACCAACGGCCGCCCCCGGATGCGGTCGCGGCCCAGGAATCCCCAGTAGCGGCTGTCGTAGGAGTTGTCGCGATTGTCGCCCATCACGAAGAACGAATCGGGCGGCACGACGACGGGCCCCCAGTTCTTCAGCGTCGGGCGGTACGCGGCCGCGTTGCGGTCCGCCAGGAGATAGCGCGTCTGCCACGCGCGCATCTTGGGATCTTCATGGTCCATCAGCGGATCGGTGCGGATCACGAACGGCTCGTCGGCCGGCACGCCGTTCAGGATCAGGCGGTTGTCCTCCATCGCCAACGTGTCCCCCGGCACGCCGACGAGGCGTTTCACCACGGTCAGGCGGGGCTCCTCGACCGACTTGAAGATCACGAGGTCGTTCCGCCGCGGCTCCCGCACCGCCGGCAGCCGCACCCCGGTGAACGGGATCTCCGCGCCATACAGCGCCTTGTTGACGAACAGGAAATCCTGGATGAGCAGCGTGTTCTCCATGCTGCCCGACGGGATGCGGAACGCCTCGACCAGGAAGGTCCGGAGCACCAGGAAGATCACCACGGCAATGGAGATCGACTTGAGGAACTCCCGCCACTTCCCCCGTGTGTCCGTGCGGTCGCCCTTCGACCGTCCGCCCTGGTGCCGTCCCACGCTAGTTCCCGGCCGGCGGCTCGACCCAGTCCGCGATGAAGACGTTCGTCTCGCCCGGCACCGAGCCGTGTCGGTTGGAGGCGAAGACGAGCTGTCTGCCGTCCGGGGAGAACATCGGGAAGCCATCGAAGTCGTCGTACGTGGTGATTTGGGTGAGCCCGGTCCCGTCCAGGTTGATCATAAACAGGTCGAAGTTCCGGCCGCGCGGATTGTGGTGATTCGAGACGAAGATGATCCGCTTGCCGTCCGGGTGGAAGAACGGGGCGAAGTTGGCACCGCCCAGCGCGGTCACCTGCCTGGGGTTGGTTCCGTCGGCGTTCATCACCCAGACGTCGAGCCGGCTGGGCCGTACCAACCGCTCCGCCAAGAGACTCTGGTAGTCCCGCGTCTCCGCGGGCGTGCTGGGGCGCGACGCGCGATAGACGATCAGGCTGCCGTCCGGCGAGTAGAACGGGCCACCGTCGTACCCCACGGCATGCGTGAGCCGCCGCACGTCGGAGCCGTCCACGTTCATCGAGTAGATCTCGAGGTCGCCGTCACGCGTGGACGTGAATACGAGGCGGGAGCCATCCGGGGATAGCGTTGCCTCCGCGTCATAGGCCGGGTTCTCCGTCAGGCGGCGCAGCTCGCTGCCGTCCGTGCGGGACGAGTAAATCTCGAAGTCCGGCAGCGGCCACACATAGCCCTTCGACATATCCGGAGGCGGCGGGCACTGTTCGCTTGCGTGGAACGTGCTCGAATACACGATCCGGGTCCCACCCTCGTAGAAGTACCCACACGTCGTCCGGCCGAGTCCGTTGGACACCTGGCGCATTCCCGAGCCATCGGTGTTCATGATGTATTGCTGGTCGCACCTGCCCTCGGGATCGGTGCGCTGGAAGATGAGTTGGCGCCCGTCGGGCGAGAAATACGCCTCGGCGTTCTGCCCGCCGAACGTGAGCTGCCGGATATTCGCCAGGTGACCCTCGCCAGGTTCCGCCGCGCGGACGACCGCGGGTCCCGACGCGGCTTCGTGGTCGCCGGCACGCGCCGTGCAGCCCGGTCCCCCGGTCAGCATCATCACCATCGTACCCCAAAGCATCGACTGCCGTTGCATCGTGCATCGCCTCCGAGCATGGCGAACCGGAATCCGGCCAGGTGTGGCCGGAGAAGTATAATCGCGCACTCGGGCGCGAGGGGACCGGAAAACTACGGAGCGATCAGAGCAGGGCCTTGTCGAGGGCCAGGAGCCCCAGCACGGCGGGTAGGTACGTGATGGACACGAGGAACAGTCGCCGGGCGGCGGCCGTGGATCGGGCACGCGCGGCGGCGAGTCCCACACCGGCGTACCATAGCCCGAGCAGGCCCGCGCCGAGGACGTAGAGCGGCCCGGCCATGCCGAGCACGGCGGGGAGCAGGCTGGCGGGCAGCAGCGCCGTCGCGTAGAGAAGCGCCTGGCCGAACGTCCGCCGTCCGTCCCGGTCGCCCACGCTGAGCATCCGGAGTCCCGCCCGGTGGTAATCGTCCCGGTAGAGCCACGCCAAGGCCAGGAAGTGGGGCAGTTGCCACAGGAAGAGGATCCAGAATAGCGACCATGCCGGCGGGCCGAGCGCACCGCCGGCCGCGGCCCACCCCCCGAGGATCGGCAGCGCGCCGGGCACGGCCCCGATCAGGGTCGCCAGCGATGTCCGGCGTTTGAGCGGCGTGTACAGAAAGATGTACGACAGGAGGGTGAGGGCGGCCAGCCCGGCGGTGAGCACGTTCACGAAGATGCCGAGGTAGACGGTCCCGAGCGACCCGAGCAGGGCGGCGAATACCGCCCCGGGTACCCGGCGCATCCGTCCCGCGGGAATGGGTCGGCCCGCCGTCCGGCGCATCAGCGCATCCACATCGGATTCAGCGACCTGGTTGAGCGCGCTCGTCCCGCCGGCCACCAGGGCCGTGCCAAGCAGGGTATGGACCAGCAGCACGGCGCCCACGCCCTCGGGCGCCCCCATGTAGAACCCCACGGCGGCCGTGAGCACGACGAGCAGCACGATGCGGGGCTTCGTGAGCGCGAAGAAATCTGATGCCCGCGTGGCTGGGAGAGCGGTGGCGGTCACGACCGGCTGGGGTTCCTTGGACGGCACGTTGTGGGTCACACCCCGATATCGGCTCGGAAGCCGGAGGGCGCATGATGCCCGGGCTCGGGACCGCTGTCAAGCAAGCGGGGGCTTGCGCGACGCGGCGGCGGCGGGCGACTGTGCAGACCCAGTCTCCGCAGGCCTGCTCACAGGAGGAAGTCATGCGAACGATGTTCACCGTGGTGGCGGCCTTGGCGGTCGCCGTCCCCGCCGCGGCGCAGGGCCGCGACGATCCGGACACGAAGGTGGCCGGCGGCGGCGCCCTGCCCGCGGGGTGGTCGGCGCGCACGGACCGCGGCCAGCCGCTCGCCAACGTCCACTTCCGGCCGATGGGGGGCGGGCTCCACGTGACGCTCGGCCCTGCGGTCATTCTGTACCGCGACGCGGACGCCGCGAGGGGGAGCTACGAGGTGAACGTCACCTACGTCCAGACCGCCGCCCCGGCCCATCCGGAGTCGTACGGCCTGTTCATCGGCGGGAGCGCTCTCCAGGGCTCCGACCAGCGGTACACGTATTTCCTCGTGCGCGGCAATGGGCAGTTTCTGGTCAAGCGCCGCACGGGCGGGCAAACCAGCAACCTCTCCGACGGCTGGACGGCGCACGCGGCGGTCAAGGCCCAGGACGCCGACGGGAAGGCCACCAACGCGCTGTCCATCGTGGTGGGACCGGAACGCGTGTCCTTCCGCGCCAACGGCACCGAGGTATTCACTGCCGCGCGGGGCGACGTGGACGCCGACGGCATCGCCGGGCTGCGGGTGAACCACAACCTGGATCTGCACATCGACGGATTCGCGGTGAAAAAGAAGATGTAGGTGCCGTGAAACGTGAAACGGCTCGAGAAGGCGGGCCGTTTCACGTTTCACGTTTCACGTTTTCACGACTACTCGGCCTCCATATACGGGTACCGGTAGTCGGTGGCCGGCACGAAGGTCTCCTTGATCGAGCGGGCCGAGATCCAGCGCACCAGGTTCAGCATCGAGCCCGCTTTGTCGTTGGTCCCGCTCGCCCGCGCCCCACCGAATGGCTGCTGGCCCACGACGGCGCCCGTCGGCTTGTCGTTGACGTAGAAGTTGCCCGCCGCGTGCCGCAGCACGGCCGACGCCTCGCGCACCGCCTGGCGGTCGTCCGCGAACACGGCACCGGTGAGTCCGTACGGTGACGTCCCGTTGACGAGGGCGAGCGTCTCCGACCACTGCCGCTCCGGGTAGACGTAGAGCGTGAGGATCGGCCCGAAGATCTCCTCGCACATCGAGCGATAGTCGGGCTTCCCGGCCTGGATCAGGGTCGGCCGGATGAAGAACCCCTCGGAGGCGTCAGCCTGTCCGCCGGCGATGATCTCCGCATCCGGCGACGACCGCGCATGTTCCAGATACTCGACCATCGTGTCGAACGCCGCCCGGTCGATCACCGCCCCCATGAAATTCCGGAAGTCGGCTACGTCCCCCATGGGCATCGCGTCGATCTGCCCGCGGAGGTCCTTGCCGATCCGCTTCCACAGGGTGTCCGGCACGTACACGCGCGACGCGGCGCTGCACTTCTGGCCCTGATACTCGTACGCCCCGCGGAGGATGGCCGTCACGAGGGCGTCCGCATCGGCGCTCGCGTGCGCCACGATGAAGTCCTTCCCTCCCGTCTCGCCCACCAGCCGGGGGTAGCTGCGATAGCGGTCGATGTGGCCTCCAACGGTGCGCCACATGCTCTGAAACACGCCGGTGGAACCCGTGAAGTGGATTCCACCCAGGTCGGGGTCCGCCAGCACCACCTCGGAAATCGCCGCCGCGTCGCCCGGCAGGAAGTTGATGACCCCGGGTGGCACGCCCGCGGCCTCGAGCAGGCGGAAGATATAGTAGGAGCTGAACACCGCGGTGGAGGCGGGCTTCCAGACGACCGTGTTGCCCATCAACGCCGGCGACGTCGGGAGATTGGCCCCGATCGACGTGAAGTTGAAGGGCGTGACCGCGAACACGAAGCCTTCGAGCGGCCGGTAGTCCGTGCGGTTCCACTCCCCGACCGCCGAGACCGGTTGCTGCCGGTAGAGGCGTTCGGCGAAGTGCGTGTTGTAGCGCCAGAAATCGATGATCTCGCACGCCGCGTCGATTTCGGCCTGGTGGGCCGTCTTGCTCTGGCAGAGCATCGTGGCCGCGTTGAGGCGCTGGCGCCATGTCGTGGCCAGCAACTCGGCGGCCCGGAGGAAGACGGCGGCACGGTCCTCCCACCGCCACGTGGACCACTCGCGCCACGCGTCGCGCGCGGCCGCAATCGCCTGCTTGGCTTCGTCGCGCCCGGCGCGATGCCACGTGGCCAGCACGTGGCCGTGGCGATGCGGCAGGACCGCCTGTTTCGTGCGGCCCGTCCGGATCTCCTTGCCGCCGATGATCACGGGGATCTCGACCTGCGTGCCGGCCATTTCGCCCAGCACCGCCTTCAGGGCGGCGCGCTCCGGCGAGCCGGGGGCGTACTCCCACACCGGCTCGTTCACCGGTGCGGGCACGGTATATAGCGTCATGGAGAAACTCCTGGTTGGCTCCCGGAATCTACAAGGCGCGCACCGGATGCCAACCGGATCGACACCACGGTTCGCTCAGAAGTGCAGCTGCGCCTCCACGCTCCACCGATCGAGGTCGGTCGTCGCCTGCGGGATGTCGCGCAGCACCGTGTAGAACCCCGCCACCCGAACGAACGGCACCGGGAAGAACTCCAGGCCGAACCGGGCACGCACTTTGGGATTCTCCGCCACGTCGAGGCTCGGGTCGAGGTAGCCGTACGTGGCCTTCAGGTTGAGTCCCCGGATCACGAGCCAGTCGGCCTCCGCGTAGGCGACCACCTGGCGCACCGTGTCGCCGGCCGCGGGCTCGTCCCGCACGTAGTCCACCTCGCCGAGCAGCGCGAGGGGCCCCACCGCGACCCCGCCGAATCCGCCGACCACCTCCCGCCGATTGCCCGTGGCGTCGTTGAGCGAGGCCGACGCCCCAACCCGCCAGTGGCGAAAGACGACGGCCGCGGTCGACGTGAGCTGCTTGCCGTCGTCGTTTTCCGCCGTACCCGCCGTCCCGTTCGTGAGCGCCACGGCCAGGGCGAACGGGCCCGGCTCGGCGCCGAGTTCGATGCCTTGATCGGGGGTGAAATACGTAAACCCCGTCCGTTCCCGGACGTACTCCGCGTCGTCCTGCAGCCGCAGGCCGAACGGCGGCAGGAACTTCCCGGCCTTGACGTAGCTCTCACCGGGCAGCCGGCGCACCATGCCGAACGCTTCCCGTGCCACCGCCCGGTCCGGACCGACGGTCTGATCAACGTAGAGCCAGACCCGGTTTTCCAGCAGCTGCACGGCCACGTAGAGTTGGGCCACATCCAAGCCCATGCCGGTCCGCGGGGTGGAGGCCTTGAACGTACCGGCCGCTTCGAATCGGAGATCCGCGCCGACCCGGAGCACGTCGGCGAGGGCCTTGCTCACGACACTCCCGGCCGGCCGCATCGGCAGCTGGGTCTGTGCGTAGATGCTCCCGAAGTCCGTCCGGTTTCCTCCGCCGGTCGCATTCGTGTGGCACTGGGAGCATTTCAAGCCGGTACGCACGGCCAGATACGGCTCGGCCGCCGCGGGCGCGGCGACGACCAGGGTGCTGCTCACGGCGATGGCGATGACACGCATGATGGGCACCTCGGAGTCAGTTGTTGGGTGCGCCCGCGGCGATCCAGCTCCGGATCGTCTGAATCTCCGCGCTGGTCAGCGGGACCCCGCCCAGCGGCATCCGCCCACCACTGCCGCCGACCGTGGCATGTGTCCCCTGGATCTTGTGAACGAGATAGCTCGAATCCGGCAGGAAGGGCCGCACCCGCCTCAACGCCGGGACCTGCTGGGCCGGCACGTTCACCGTGTTGGAGAAGGTGAGCCCTGCGGACAGGTTCTGATCAAGCACGGGCCGGGTGCCCGCGTGGCAGTTGGAAAGCGCGCAGTTCGCCGTGAGGATCGGCTGCACGTCCGCGGACAGGGTGACGCTATCCGCCGGCGGTCCCGGGGGACCGATCGGGTTGCCGTTCTCGTCGAGCCCTTCGCCGCTTCCGGGACACGCGGCCAGCACGAGGAGAAGCAGCGTCCTGCCAACGGGGGCTCGCATGGGCGCACTCCGACGCGGGGGTGGATGAGCATACCGGGGCTCGGGACCCACGGTCAAAACGCGGGCCGGGGCCGTCGACCGCCCGTGGCGGCCGACGCACCCCGGCCGCCCTCGCCTGGGAGAGCCCGCGGGCCTCATCCGGGATTCACCCCGGGACTAGCCGATGGCCAGCGCCTCCCTTGGGAGAGGAACCCGCGCCGGCACCCGTACGTTCCATCGATACCCCAGCCAGATCAGCGCCAGCCCGACGAACTCCGTCACGTAGAGCACTTCGACATGCCCCATCCGGGTCGCCGTGCCGCCGATGCCCGGCAGGAGCGCGCCAACCGCAATGAGTACGTTCCCCACGAAGCGATGGTGGGTGCCCCGCCGCTTGCGAAACCGGACCGCGGACAGCGCAGCACCGCCCACGAGGAAGAGGAACGCGTACGCGTTGATGAACGGACTGAACAGCCGCGCCCATTGCCAACCCATCACCGACCCCGAGAGGCGGTAGGGCTCGACCAGATCGTACCGGATCGGCGACAGGAATACGGCGATCGCGGCAACGAGAATGAACGGCACCAGAACCGCGGTGAGCCGGTTGGCGGTGCGCCGCGAGAGCAGGAGGTACACGGTGCCCTGCGCGAGGGGCGCCCCACCCAGCAGGGCACCCGTGATGTACCAGGCCTTGAAGAGGACGGGGTGCCAACCGAACAGCGTCACCGACGCCTCGGTCAGCGTCCCCGCCCCGAACGCCAGGATGCCGGCGGCCCACCACAGCAGATGGGTGCCACGCCGCTCCTGGTAGCGGCGGAACACGACCGCGGCGAACACCATCGCCATGAGTGTCGTGGCGATGGGAATGAAGTGGACCGCGCTGCGCATCCCCGGCTCCCGCTAGAAGGTGACGTCGTACGTGACGACCAGGCTCCGCTTCGGCTCGGGCCGGAAGAACCCGGCGTTCGAGAACTCCGAGTAGAGCGCGTTCGTCAGATTGGTCACCGCCAGGCCGACGCGATGCGCCATCGCCCCGGTGCGCAGCACCGTGGCGCCCGCGCGGACCGCCATCGTGGTGAAGGCCGGCAGCGTCGTCCCGATGGGGTTCCCCGGCAGGAATTCCGGATCCTCCCGCTCGAAGTTGTGCCGCACGCGGTATTCCGCCCAGAACCGGTCGGCGAACGCGTACCGCACGAAGCCGACGAGCTGGTTCGAGAATCCGTCACCGATGGGGCTGTTCTGGTCCTCGGTCACGTTCTTTGTGTCGAGGTGGGTGAAGTTCCCGCCGATCGCGAGTCCGTGCGGCAGCCGAGCGTCGGCGCTGAGCTCGAGGCCCCGCGCCCGCAGCTTTTCCACGTTGACGTCCCGAAACTCGGGCAGGCCCGCGACGGTATCACCCGTCGCCTGGATGCGGATGCCGTTGGAGATCGTGTTCTGGAACACGAACCCCTCGGCGTAGAGCCACCGGTTGCGGTACCGTAGCCCGAGGTCGACGTTGAGACTCGTCTCCGCCTTGAGGTCGGGGTTGGGACTCTGATAGCCAAACCCCTCGGGCGTCGGGCCGTCAAAGAACCGCTCGATGAGGTTGGGCGACCGGAACGCCCGACCGACCGATCCCACCACGCTGACGTTGCGGGCGACCTCCACGATCGCGTTGGCCGCACCCACCACCGTGCGGTCGTTGGCCTCGACGAGAGCCCCCGTGAAGCCGGGCGTGACGCGGGTCGCCGCCGCCACGTCCTGGTAGCGGCCGCCGAGGATGAACGTCGCGCGATTGCCCGCCCGGAACTCGCTCTGCAGGAACACGCCCAGGCTCCGGAAGCTTGCGTTCGGCGTCAGCGGCGTGAGACTCGAGTCGGTGCTGGGCGGCCCGAACCCGATCATGGTGGTGAGGTTCGTGTCCGTGTTGGTGGTCCGGTCACGGAAGACGTCGAGTCCGTACGTCAGAGCAACGTTGCCACCGACGTACTTCCTGGCCTCCACTCGCCCACCGACCGTCTCGATGTCGGTGAAATTCCGCTGATCGATGGCCAGCCCCTGCGTGGGCGAGCCGAACGGAATGAACACGTCGAGCGTCAGCCGCCGCGTGTTGTCCTGGTAGTAGCCCGTCACGTCGAGCTTGTCGGCGACCGGCAGATCCAGCGTCAGACCGCGGTAGCCGAACGAGACCTTGTTGAACCGCTGGTACGGGTACCGGATCTCGATGGCCGGCTCCCCCGGCGCATACAGGGCGGGGTCCACGTAGCCGAAGCCGGCGGAATCCGCCGAGTAGCGCTCGACCTTCACGAAGACGTCATGCCCCCGGGCGAGGCGATAGCCGAGCAGCCCTTCGAGACTGTAGTCGTCCACCCCGGAATCGTTGACCTTCGCGTCGTCGGCCAGCGTGATGTCCCCGAACGTGCCCGCCGGCGCGCCATACGGATTCGCGCTGCGGAAGGCACCACTGGCGCTGAGCGTGAACGCGCCGACGCGCCCGCCGATAGAGCCGTGCACGTTCTGCTGATCGTCGTGCGTGCTGTAGCGATAGCTGAGCGAGCCCTGCAGCCCCGGGAATTGCGGCCGCGTGGTGATGACGTTGACCACCCCGCCGATGGCATCGCTGCCGTAGAGCACCGACGAGGGGCCGCGCACGATCTCCACGCGCTCGACGTTCGCTACGTCGATGAGCGCCGGCAGCTCCCCGAAGCTCGACTGGCGGCGGGTGTTGTTGAGCCGCAGGCCGTCGGCGAGCAGCAGGATCCGCTGGCCGCGCTGGCCGCGGATCATCGGACGCACCTGGTTCGCGCCCACGCCCGTCACGTCCAGGCCGGGCAGGCCGCGGAAGAGGTCACTCACGGTGTTGGGAGCCTGCTCGCGAATGGCCGTCGGATCGAGCACGCTCACGGGCATCGGCGTGCGGAACACGTCGGTCTCGCTGCGCGTCGCGGTGACGGTGATGGGCGTGAGCCGGACGGCGGCGCTATCGCGACGGACGGAATCCGCCGGGGGCTCCGGACGTTGGGCCTGGGCCGGCGCCGCGACGAGCGGCAGCGCGCACGCGATCGCCGCGAGGCAGCGGCCCGCAAACGAACGACTCTGCAACATGGGATCCTCCGTTCAGGTCAAGCCGCGCGCAACGCGCGCGCTTGCCCAACGGTAGATCCCTAGCCCTGTGGCGCTATTGGGGACACCCCGGATCGCAAATCCGGATAACTACGGAGGCGCGTCGACCACCAGCCCCGATTCGAGCGCGAACCGCGTGAGTTCTGCTACGGACCGGACTCCGAGCTTCTTAAGGATGTTTTCACGATGGGTTTCGACCGTCCGGTGGCTGATGCCGAGGATCGCGGCCGTTTCCTTGTTGGTGCGTCCCGCCACGACATGCTGGAGGACGTCGCGCTCGCGCGCCGTGAGGCTCGCGACGCGACCGTCCCGCTCCCGGCGTTCACCCTCCTGACGCAGGGCCACGCTGAGTTGGCGTGCCGCGGCCGGGCTGAACGCCGTCTCGCCGCCGTGCACCGTGCGAATGGCGGCGCGCAGCTCCGCCGGGGCGGAGTCCTTCAGCAGGTACCCGTCGGCTCCCGCGCGTACCGCCTCCAGTACGTACTCGGTGTTGTCGTACACGCTCAGCATCAGCACTCGGGTGGCCGGCAACGCCCGTTTGAGAAGTTTCGCAACCTCGAGGCCGGACCCACCGGGGAGCGACACGTCGAGCACCACGACATCCGGCCGCTCGCGCTGGGCGAGCGTCATCGCCGCGGATCCGTCGCCCGCCTCCGCCACGACGGTGAATCCGTCCGCGCCTTCCAGCACCTGTCGAATGCCCTGCCGCACGATGGCATGGTCGTCCACGACCAGCACCCGGATCGGGCTCCCCGTCATGTGTCCTGCTCCTTTCCCGCCGGCACCCGCACGCGGACGTGCACGCCGCCGGTGGGAGCGGCCGTCACGACCACCGTCCCGCCCAGCCCGACGATGCGTTCGCGCATGCCCGCCAACCCCATGTGCCCGTCACGCTCGAGCGCTTCCAGCGTGCGTCCCGTCGGCAACCCGCGGCCGTTGTCGGTGACATCCAAGTGCACCGCGCCGTCCCGCGCGGCGATCCCCACGTGCACGTCGGACGCATCGGCGTGGCGCGCAGCATTCGCCAGGGCCTCCTGGAGCGCCCGGAACAGCGCCAGCTCCGCCATTTCAGAGAGGGGCGGAAGGCTCGCCGGCGGCGTGAACCGGACTGCCAGGTGTCCGCGGGCGCCGAAGTCGCGGACGAGCGCGCGCAGCGCCGGGATGAGACCGAGCTCGTCGAGCAGGGACGGGCGCAGGTCGTTCGTCACGTTCCGAATGCTGCGGATGCCGGCGTCGATCAGTTCGAGCGCGCGGTCGAGTCGCGGCGAGTGCTCCGTGCCGGCCCGTTCCCGCACGAGGCCCAGCTCCAGCTTGAGCGCCGCAAAGACCTGCGCCGTTTCGTCGTGCAGCTCGCGCGACAGGCGCCGCCGCTCGTGCTCGTGCTGGTGGATCATCCGCGTGGCCAGCCGTTCCAACTCGGCCGTGCGGGCCTCCAGCCTCCGATCGAGGTCCGCGTTCTCCAGTGCCGCCCCCACCTGCTGGCCCAGGGCCACGAGAAAGCGGGTATCGAGCGCCGCGAACGGATCCCGGGCGTCGCCGACGATGAGCAGCGCCCCCGCCACGTGATCGCCCCGCAGCACCGGCAGGGCGGCGGCGTAGGCAAAGACCCGGTCCCCGTCGTCACCGCGACCCACTTCCGGCCGGGCCGAGGCGACCGTACGGTGGATGGCGTGGGCCGCCGCACCACCCGGCGCCGCCCCCGCCCAGGTCGCGCAGACCCCAGCACCGTGAGTGTAGGTCCCCGCGGCGACGGTGTACATCGCGCTGCCCCGCACACCGGGCAGCGCGAGCGTACTGGCCAACAGCGGTCCGATGATCTCGTGCTCGGGTCCGCCGGTCTGGAGCCGACCGGACACGGCGGAGAGCGCTTCGAGACCCCGTTCCAGATCCTCCAGCACCAGCAGCAGGATGCCGGCGCCCATCGCCAGAACGAACACCAGGTCGAGGTAATACCCCCACGGATTCCACGCGCCCCGCGCCCGCAGGAACGGATAGTCGAGGTGGTGGATGCCCCACAGCAACAACGCCAGCGCGAGGGACGCGGCGGCAACGGACCCCACGCGCCGGTGATACCGCAGGAATGCCCAACCCGTCCACCACGTCGCGATGCTCAGAAACGCCACGGCCGGCGTCGCGGCGAGCAGGAAGTTGTCCATCCGGTAGATCGCGATGTACGACCACAGCGGGGGAAACAGGACGAGCACCAAGTAGCGGGGACGCCATGGCAGTTGCTGGGAGAACACCAAAGCCGCCCAGAGCAGTGCCAACGCCGTCCAGCCCGTGACGACTTGGTGCCAGTAGAGCCAGAGCCAGTTCTGGCTCAGCAGGAAGCTGCTGATCGCGACCAGCCGCAGGACGTACAGCAACCACGCCAGGCTGAACCACGCGAAGTAGGGCTTGCCGTAGCGGCGGTAGAGAAAGGCGAACAGCCCCGCCAGCCCCAGCGTGATGGCGGCCTGCAGGAACGCGGCCGCGAGCTCGAACATCGTGGGGGTGGGGACTTCGAGATCCATGGTCAGCAAACAAACCGGAAGCCGGGGCGCCGGGCAACACCTGCCGTCGCGTCAGTCGGCACGCGCCGGACGGCGCGGCGGCCCGGGCTCGTCCAGCACCGCTCGCACGCGCGCGAGAAGCTCCGTCACCGTCCAGGGCTTGGGCAGAAACGGAACGTCGCTCGCCACCAATTCCCCCGCCGGCATCTCGCCCTGCGCGTACCCACTCGTGAACAGGAAGCGCGGCGGTCGCGGCTGCTGCTGGACCGCCTCGTACAGGGCCCGGCCGCTGAGCCGCGGCATCACGACGTCCGCCATGATCAGGTCGACGGCTGCCCCCTCCGACCGACCCAGCACTCGCAGTGCGTCCTGCCCGTCGACCGCCGTGAGGACCCGATAGCCGAACTGCTCCAGGGCGCGCCGCGCCGAGCGCCGGATACTCTCCTCGTCTTCGACCAGGAGAATCGTCTCCGTCCCCCGACTCCCCATCGTCGCCCGTGCCGCCGTCGGCGCGCTCGCCGCCGATTTTCTCGTCGGCGACGCGACGGGGAGGAGGACCTGGAAGCGCGCACCGCGATCCGGCTCGCTCTCCACGATGACGAATCCGTCGTGCTGCTTCGTGAGCCCGTAGACCATGGAGAGGCCGAGGCCCGTACCCTTCCCGACCGGCTTGGTGGTGAAGAACGGCTCGAACAGCCGGGTGCGTACCGCGTCGTCCATTCCCACCCCGGTATCTTCCACCTCGACGCACACATACTGTCCGGCTCGCCCGAACCCCCAGCGACGGGCAAGTGCATCGTCGACCGTCACGGTGGCGGTCCGGATGTTCAGGACCCCCCCGTTGGGCATCGCGTCGCGTGCATTGGTGGCGAGATTGAGAAGAATCTGGAAGACCGCACTGCGATCGGCCCGCACCCGATCGCTGGTGGGCGTGGCCGCCACACGAAGCTCGATGGTCTCAGGTAGTAGCCGTCGCAGCACGTCTCTGGCGTCCCCCACGACGTCGTTCACATCCAGCAACTCGACATCCAGCAGCTCGCGTCGGCTGAACGCCATGAGTTTGCGGATCAGCTCGGCCCCGCGGGTAGCCGCCGTCTTGATGTCCGCCACATCCCGCCGGAGGTCCTGCAGGGTCGCCGGCAGCGACGACCCGATGATATCCGCGTTGGCCAGGACGGTGGTGAGGATGTTGTTGAAGTCGTGCGCGATGCCGCCGGTCAGCTGGCCCACGGCTTCCATCTTCTGCGCCTGACGCAGCTGCCGCTCGAGGGCGCGGATCTCCGTCACGTCCTGCACCACCATCTCGAAGGCTTCGACCAGGCCCGCGGTGTTGCGCACCGGGCGGCCACTGAGCTGCACGCGGATGCTGCGTCCGTCGCGCCGGATCCAGTCCACTTCCTCTCGGTCGATGCGGTCGGCGTGAGCGTACAGCTGGATCAGCCGCTCCCGATCGGCGGGCCGCGCGTAGAACGACGTGACGTCCGCCGCCAGCAACTCCTCCACCGAGTCGAACCCCATGACCTCGGCGAACGCCGGGTTTGCCATCAGCAGCCGGCCGCTGGGGGTAGATCGGTACAGCCCGTAGGTGACGTGCTGGACCAACTCGCGGTAGTTCGTTTCCGACGTGCGTAACTGCCGTTCCATACCGGAGCGCTCGTGCACGGCCGCGATGATGTTCGCCATCGCCTGCACGAAGCTCACTTCGCCCGACGAGAACGGCCGCGGCGCGTCCGCATGCACGCCAAGGAGTCCGTAGGGCCGATCCTGCGCGACCACCGGCACGAGGAGGCTGCCTCGCACGCCGTGCTCGTGGAACAAGGCGGAGGTCTCAGAGCCGGGTTCCGCCTCGTAGTCCTCCACCACCACCGGGGCGCGGCGTTGCAGGGCGGCGTCCGCATGGGAGCCCGGTGCGACGGCGAGGGACACCGACCCCACCAGACCCGCCGGCCATCCCGCACCGGCCACCAGACGCAGTCCCCCGCCCCCCGCTCCCAGTTCCAGCACCGACGCGCGCTCTACCCCAAGGACTTCCACCAACACGCTGGTCGCACGCTGGGCGACCCGGCGCGCGTCGCTTGCTTCCAGCGCGTACCGCCCCAGCTCCGCGAGGGCGCCCTGGCGCCGCTCCCGCGCCGCCCGCGCGAGCTCCGCCCGTTTGCGTTCGGTGATGTCGTGATAGACCCCGACGACGGCCTCGATGGCCGGCTCATGCAGCTGGTTGGACCCCACGATCTCGACCCATCGCCAACTGCCATCCGCGTGCCTGAGCCGCAACTCGAGCGTCATCACCCGGTCCGGGGCCTGCGTCAGCTCGGCCAGGGCGGCGGCCGCCTTTGCATGGTCGTCGGGGTGGAGGAACTCGAACCCCGACCGCTGGAGATGCTCCTCGACCGTGCGCCCGAGCACCCGCTCGACGGACGGCGTGATGTAGCGGATCACCCCCTCCGCATTCATCAGCTGGATCACGTCCCAGCCTCGCTCCACCAACCGGCGGAAGCGCCGCTCGCTGGCCTCGACCGCCGCCGTCGCGCGCTCGCGCTCGCCGAGGTCCCGCGCAATCCAGAGGAACCGGCCGTCGGTCAACATGCGGGCGTTCACCTCAAGGTGCACGCGGTGCCCGTCCCGATGGATCATCTGCCGCTGCACCACCAGCGTGGCCCCCTCCTCGAGCCGCTCGAGCCGCAACGGCCGCTGTTCGAGGTCTTCCGGAGCGATAGTCTCGGAGAGGTGCCGGCCAATGAGTTCGTCGCGCGTGTAGCCCAGTTGCTGACACGTGGCCGGGTTGGCATCCAGGTAGTACCCGCGCGGGTCGATCACGAAGATGCCGTCCGACGCGCCATCGAACATCACGCGCAGCCGCTCCTCGCGCTCCACGAGTACCTCGCGCGCGAGCTCCCGTTCGGTGATGTCTCGCACCGCGACCACGATGGCGGCCACCGCTGGATCGGCAAGCTGGTTGTTGCCTACCGCCTCGACGATCCGCCAGGTCCCATCGGCATGCCGCACGCGCGCCAGCACCGGCGGGGCCGGCCCGTGGATGGGGACCCGACCGACAAAGAACTGGGCGATCCGGTCGGCGTCGTCCGGCTCCACGATGTCCCAGAGGCGGCGCCCCACGAGCGCCTCCGGGGTGAACCCGAGCACGCCGTGCACCGACGGGCTGGCGTACTGCACGACCCCCTGCCCGTCCAGCCGCAGCACGACGTCGAGCACTGTTTGCAGCAACGCGGTGGACCGCCGTTCGGTCCGTTCCACGAGACGGGCGGCCTGGAGTGCCCGTTGCAGCACCGGACCGATGAGCGCCACACCCACCACGAGCAGCGTGGAGATTCCCAGCGCCACGATCTCGGCGTCGACGTCCGGTCGGCTCGCTCCGCGAGCCGTGTTCCACAGGGTGATCGTCCGCCGGCCGGCCATGAGCAGGAACGCCGCACTCAGCAGGAGCCACGGAGACCGGCCCGTCACACGCACCAGGCGCCAGGCCAGCACCGCCGCGGCGACCTGGAGGAGGATGGACCCAACAAGCAGAACGATGACCGGAATCATGGATTGGGGCATGACCGCTGCGACGAGCTGTGCGCCGCCGTCGGTCGCCATGCGTGCATGATACAAGGGGGGCCCGGGGGCGCCAGCGTCGCGAGGTCTTGCG
>Ga0224512_10002213_pt1 | contig 18004 bp, 11 predicted proteins | sample SF_May12_sed_USG_4_FD_169103 | JGI IMG/M metagenome (GOLD analysis project Ga0224512, IMG submission 169103) | Sediment microbial communities from San Francisco Bay, California, United States - SF_May12_sed_USGS_13 | ecosystem: Environmental > Aquatic > Marine > Sediment | place: USA... | reverse complement strand
TGCAGCGCCGGTCGCCTCGCCGAAATTCTGGCCGAAAATAGCCGCCGCCCCGGCAAGGCCGGAACTGCCGCCGACCACGGTATTGGGCACCAGCTTGCCGACCAGAGCGACAAGTTCGGGCTTGCGTTCCAGCGACACCAGAAGTTTTTCCAGCGCCTGCAGCAACGCCACCCGGTCCTGACCGAGCACATCGGCCTGGGCTCTCTGGCCGCGCGCCAGTTCCTCAAGATATTGCCGTTCGGCCCGGCCGAGCGCGGCGCGTTCCTCTTCGCGCTGATTGGCGACCTTGACGGCGATCTGCGCCTGCACCAGGCGCGGCTGTTCGTTGGCAGTGGCGCGTGCCTGCTCGGTCTCGATCCGCTGTGCTTGCGCTGCGGTCTCGCGGGCATAGGCCTTGGACAGCTGGTCGGCCAATTGCTGGCGCAGCCTGGAAACCAGCAGTTCGGGCGGGATTGACGGCTCGCCGAGGCGGATTTCGCGAATATCGACGCCGGCCTTGCGGCCTTCGCTCTTGACCAGCGCTTCGATCGTCTGCTCCAGCGCATCGCGGCTTTCGATAAGGTCGAGCACCCGTGTCTGGCGCCGGATCGGTTGACTGGGGTCGTCCGGATTGGGCAGCGTGATATCCGATCCGGCGACATTGCGGACAATTGAGCGGATCGCCGGCGTCAGGATACGGTTTTCGATCTCCTCCAGCCCGCCGACGGCGCCGACGACTATCGGCGCGTTTTCCGGGCTCACCTGGACCAGCGCCCGCAATTCCTGCGGGATGTCCCAACCCTCCACCTTGACGAACACCGCACGATCGGCGGCTTCGGCGGGTATGGTCTCCGGCTCGGTCCGCTCCGTCTGCTTGATGTTGCCCTCCTGGTCGACCGACAAATCGATGATCCGCTTGGTGAAGCCACCTTTGTATTCCCAGGTCTGCACCCGCGTATCGACCAGCGTCACCTGATAGGCGAGCAGGTTCAGATAATAGGCGCCAGGCAGCAGCGGCTCACGCCAGATGCCGACGCAGCCGGTCGGAACCAGCGGCACCGACAGCGCCCCGGCCAGCGCCCCCGCATCGGCCGCCGTAACCTCTTCCTCAACACATTTTGCCCCCGGCTCGCGGACATTCGACTTGACGACGCCGACATGGCCGGCCGGCACGATCGTCGCCGGCGTCTGCTGATCGACCCGCACATTGAACAGATAACGGTTGAGGCGATAGCTGCCCGGTTTGAGAACCGTTTCCTGCGGTCCGCGATGGCCGCCCTGGGTCAGGAAGGTCTCGGCGTTCAGCATGTCGGCGACCTTGTCATCGTCGATCGCCGGCGCGATGAACATGCCCGCCGGCATCGGCGCGCCGTCAAGCGTCGTGATCTGGCCGTAGAAACCCTCCGGCACGGTAATCACCGGGAACGGTTCATAATCATAAAGAACCCGCACCAGCGGAATGACATGGAAGCCCGGCCCCAGAATCTGCGCCTGCGGGCCTTTTTGACCGTCCATGGCGATGATCCGGCCCGGTGGCAGTTCCTTGAAGGCGTAAATGCGTTTCAGATGGCCGACGCTGTTGGCATCGACGATGAGAAAGGATGTACTGGCCAGAAACACCACGCCGACCAGGCCAAGGACCAGGCCGGCGCCGCGCCGGCCAAGCGCACCGAACCGGCCGCCGCCCCCTCCCGGACGCAGGAAAAGCACCAGCCCCGCGCCGATAAGCAGAAAACCCAAAAATACGCCGGTCATCGATTCCGCCCCCTCTGCAAAGATTCGTGCCGTGAGGTTAGGCGGATTCGCATGATTTTTCGAGTCGACACGCCGCCGCCCGTCAGCGGCCGTTCTCACGCTATTGTGACCCGCTCGTGGTTTTCCATATTTAACATCTCTGTAAATTGACGTCCTGCACCGATCGCCGGTGCGCATAATCGAGGAGGCGATCATGACGGCCCACGGACATTTCCACTGGAATGAGTTGATGACCCGCAATGTCGAGGCGTCGAAGAAATTCTACGCCGAGACGATCGGATGGACCTTCAACGGCATGGACATGCCGGACGGCACCTATTGGGTCGCCATGGACGGCGAACAGGCGCTCGGCGGCATCTTTGAGATGAAGGGTCCGGATTTTGAAGGCATCCCGACCCATTGGTTTGCCTATCTGAGCGTCGATGATGTCGATGCCAGGCTTAAAAAGGCCAAGGCAGCCGGCGCCAAGGTAATGCGCGAGCCCTTCGATGTCCCCAATGTCGGCCGCATCGCCATCCTCCAGCAGCCCGATGGCGCCCATGTCGGCTGGATGACGCCGGCGAAAATGGACTGAGGCCGGAGCGATATCGCAAACCGGCGGTTGATAAGCGGCGGATAATTGCCCGCCGATCTTGACCGCCGGCCTTCCCTGCGGCCTTTTCGCCAAAATGGAGAAAAGGCCATGGACGACCGCCAGAGACTTTTTGAAATCATCCGAGACCGGTCGTTCCGCCAGGGCGGCCGCTTCACGCTGGTTTCCGGGCGCACCAGCACGATCTATTTCAATTTAAAGCCGGCCATGCTCGATCCCGACGGCGCCCGGCTGATCGGCGCGGCGCTTGCCGGCAAAGCGGCGGCCCTCGGCGCGGCATATATCAGCGGCCTGGAAATGGGCGCCGTGCCGCTGGTCACCGCCGCCGCCGCCATGAGCGCCGTTGCGCAAAAGCCACTCAGCGCCTGCTTTATCCGCAAACAGGCCAAGGACCACGGCACCAAAAGCCTGATTGAAGGCCTGGCCGAAGGCGAGGATCTCGCCGGCCGGCCGGTCGTCGTCGTTGAGGACGTCACCACGACCGGCGGATCGGCGATCAGGGCTATCGAAATCCTGCGTGAAGCCGGCGCACTCGTTGACCATGTCGTAACAATCGTCGACCGCGAAGAAGGCGCCGCGGAGGCTTTTGCCGAAGCCGGCGTCACGCTGCACGCGCTCTATCGCAAAAGCGAATTCGCCGAGGATATTGAAGGCTAATCAGGCCTGGTTACCCTTCTCAGCGTCAAATTGATCCGCCCGCCCGTCTCCAACAGGTTCGACGTACCGGCAAGGATGCGGTCGACGCCGTGAAAGGCCAGCCGTGCATCGCCGCCGAGCACCAGTGCATCGCCTGAGGCCAGCGGGAACGACCGGGTCGGGTCGCCGCGTTTTGTGCCGCCGATGCGAAAGACCGCCGTGTCGCCGAGCGAAAGCGACACCACGGGCGCGTTGAAATCCTCCTCGTCGCGGTCCTGATGCAGGCCCATTTTCGCGCCGGTATCGTAGTAATTGATCAGGCAGGCCTGTGGCGGATGCGGGTATCCGGCAAGCTCCGACCAGGCCCGCAGCAGCAGATCGGGGATGGGCGGCCACGGCGCGCCGGTCACCGGATGGTGCCGCTGATAGCGATAGCCCTCGCGATCCGACACCCAGCCGAGCGGCCCGCAATTGCTCATGCGCACTGAAAACGGCTTTCCCGTTTTCGGCATGACCGGTGTGAACAATGGCGCGGCCTCGATCACTGAGCGCACTGCGGCGAGCAGGCCGTCCTGCTCGTCCGGCGAGAGATAGCCGGGGATGATTTTGAGGCTTTTGCCGCTGTTTCTGTCTGTTTTGCGATCCACCATATCGGCTCTGTTGTCTTGCGGTGTGCTCGAAAAATGCCTCGTCCGGTATTACAGCGATTAACAGGCGATTGGATACCTGCCGGTATTTGTGCGCCCCGCCATCGTGCGCCTCTTGCAGAAAAACCGCCGATCACAAGGTTGCGAGGTTCAGAGGACCTTCTTATATGACGCCCAACGCGCCGGTTCTGCATCGGCGGATGCGCATGTGACAATTGTGGGGGCCGGGGACGGCGGACGCCTTCCCGAGACGGACGCCGATAAGGGTCCGGCCGGCCTGCCGGAAAAGGAGAAGAGAAATGGCCAAAGTCATTGGCATTGACCTTGGCACGACAAATTCGTGCGTTGCCGTCATGGACGGCAAGACCCCCAAAGTGATCGAGAATTCCGAAGGCGGGCGGACGACCCCGTCCATGGTCGCTTTCACCGACGATGGCGAGCGCCTCGTCGGCCAGCCGGCCAAGCGCCAGGCTGTCACCAATCCGGAACGCACCATTTTTGCCGTCAAGCGCCTGATCGGCCGCCGCTTCAGCGATCCCACCGTCAAGGAAGACCAGGAGCTGGTCCCCTACAAGATCGTCAAGGCCGACAATGGCGATGCCTGGGTTCAGGCCGATAATGACAAATATTCGCCATCGCAGATTTCCGCGATGATCCTGCAGAAGATGCGCGAGACCGCCGAGACCTATCTCGGCGAAAAGGTCGAACAGGCCGTCATCACCGTTCCCGCCTATTTCAACGACGCCCAGCGCCAGGCGACCAAGGATGCCGGCAAGATCGCCGGTCTTGATGTTCTGCGCATCATCAATGAGCCGACCGCGGCGGCCCTTGCCTACGGGCTCGACAAGAGCGAGGGCAAGACCATTGCCGTCTTCGACCTTGGCGGCGGCACCTTTGACATTTCGATCCTGGAAATCGGCGACGGCGTCTTTGAGGTCAAATCGACCAATGGCGACACCTTCCTCGGTGGCGAGGATTTCGACATGCGCATGGTCAATTACCTCGCCGACGAATTCAAGAAGGAGCAGGGCATCGACCTGCGCAAGGATGCGCTGGCCTTGCAGCGCCTGAAGGAAGCGGCCGAAAAGGCCAAGATCGAGCTTTCCTCCTCCCAGCAGACGGAAATCAACCTGCCTTATGTGACCGCCGACGCTTCCGGCCCCAAGCATCTGACGATGAAGCTGTCGCGCGCCAAATTCGAGAGCCTGGTCGACGATCTGGTTCAGAAAACCGTCGGCCCGGTCAAGGCGGCGCTCAAGGATGCCGGTCTTTCCGCCGGCGATATTGAGGAGGTTGTCCTCGTCGGCGGCATGACGCGCATGCCCAAGGTGCAGGAAACCGTCAAGCAGCTGTTCGGCAAGGAGCCGCACAAGGGTGTCAATCCCGATGAGGTCGTCGCCGCCGGCGCGGCGATTCAGGCCGGCGTTCTGCAGGGCGACGTCAAGGACGTTCTGCTTCTCGACGTCACGCCGCTGTCGCTCGGCATCGAGACCCTTGGCGGCGTCTTCACCCGGCTGATCGACCGCAACACGACCATCCCGACCAAGAAGAGCCAGACCTTCTCCACCGCCGAGGACAGCCAGAGCGCGGTGACGATCCGGGTCTTCCAGGGCGAGCGGGAAATGGCCGCCGACAACAAGCCTCTCGGCCAGTTTGATTTGCTTGGCATCCCGCCGGCGCCGCGCGGCGTGCCGCAGATCGAGGTGACCTTCGATATCGACGCCAACGGCATCGTCAATGTCTCGGCTAAGGACAAGGGCACCGGCAAGGAGCAGCAGATCCGCATCCAGGCCTCCGGCGGTCTGGCCGACGACGAGATCGAGAAAATGGTCAAGGAGGCCGAGCTCAACGCCGAGTCCGACAAGAAGCGTCGCGAAGCGGTGGAGGCGAAGAACCAGGCCGAGGCGCTGATCCATTCGACCGAAAAAACGCTGGAAGAACACGGTGACAAGGTTGGCGAGGACGACAGGGCGGCGATCGATGCCGCGCTTGCCGATCTCAAGACCGCCGCGGAAGCGGGAGACACGGCTGACATCCAGGCCAAGAGCCAGGCTCTTGCCGCCGCATCCATGAAGCTCGGCGAGGCCATGTACAAGGCCGCCCAGGAGGATACCGAACACGAGGTGACCGACGAGCATGGCGACGGCAATTCCGGCGCCGAGGATGTCGTTGACGCGGACTTTGAGGAGATCCCCGATGATGAAGGGGACGCAGACGATTCTGGCGAAGATCAGAAAAAGTCCGCCTGAAGCCAACATCCGGCTGACCGGTTCAGCCGGGCGGCCATCGCAATCCCGGAGCGATCGATTCTCGTAAATGGCAAAACGCGATTTCTACGAAGTTCTGGGCGTTTCAAAGAATGCCGACGACAAGGCGCTGAAAGGCGCCTTTCGCAAACTGGCCATGGAACTCCATCCGGACCGAAATCCGGATGATCCCGACGCCGAGGTCAAGTTCAAGGAAGCTGGCGAGGCCTATGAGGTCCTGAAGGACCCGCAAAAGCGCGCTGCCTATGACCGGTTCGGCCATCAGGCCTTTGAGAGCGGTGGTTTTGGCGGCGGTTCGCCGGGCGGCGGTTTCGGCTCGTTTTCCGACATTTTCGACGACATTTTCGGCGAGTTCATGGGCGGCGGCGGCCGGTCCCGCGGAGGGCGCCAGGGCGGCAGCGATCTGCGCTACAATCTGGAAGTCACCCTGGAGGAGGCTTTCGCCGGCAAGAAGGTCGAGATCGAGGTGCCGACCCGGGTTACATGCGAGACCTGTGCCGGCTCTGGCGCCAAGCCCGGCACCAGCCCTGTCAGCTGTTCCACTTGCAACGGCATCGGTCGCGTGCGCGCCAGCCAGGGCGGCTTCTTTCACATTGAACGCACCTGTCCGGCCTGCCAGGGCCGGGGCGACATGGTTGCCGATCCTTGCACCGATTGCGCCGGGTCCGGGCGCACCACGCAGCGGCGGACGCTGTCGGTCAACATTCCGGCCGGTATCGAGGACGGCACACGCATTCGGTTGGCGGGCGAGGGCGAGGCTGGCGTTCGCGGCGGCGCGCCGGGCGATCTCTACATCTTCCTGTCGATCAAGCCGCATGCCTTCTTTCAGCGCGACGGCGCCGATATTTTCTGCCGCGTGCCGGTATCCCTGACGACGGCGGCGCTTGGCGGCCAGTTCGAGGTGCCGACTGTTGATGGCGGCCGCACGCGGGTCAGGATTCCCGATGGCACCCAGACCGGCAAGCAGTTCCGATTGAAGGCCAAGGGTATGCCGGTTCTGCGCTCTCGCCAGCTCGGCGACATGTATGTCCAGATCGTCGTGGAAACACCGCAGAATCTGACGCGCCGGCAGCGCGAGCTTTTGCAGGAATTCGAAAAAGTATCCTCAGCAAAGAACAATCCGGAATCGGCCGGTTTTTTCTCCCGGGTGAAGGATTTCTTCGACACACTGAGCGACTGATCGGCCGTCAAAGATTCGCTGCTGCTTTGATGGCCATCGCCCCAAGAATGAGGCCCCTGATGACGCCATTGAAAGTACTGGTTGTGCCTGGCTCGAACCGGTCGGCATCGCTCAATGTCAAACTGGCCGGCCATATCGCCCAGCAACTGATATTGATGGACGTCGACGTCACTCGCATCTCGCTCGCCGATTACCCCTTGCCGATCTATGACGGTGACTATGAGACGGAAAAAGGTATACCTGAGCCGGCCCGCAAACTGATTGCCCAGTTCAAGGCGCATGACGCGGTGGTGATCGTCAGTCCGGAATATAATGGCAGTATTCCGCCGGTGTTAAAGAACGCCATCGACTGGATGAGCCGCGACGGCGTGGCGCCGTTTCGCGGCCGTGTTTTCGCTGTTGCTGCCGCATCACCGGGTGTGCTCGGAGGCGCACGCGTTCTGCTTGCGCTCCGCCAATGCCTGGAAGTCGCCCTCGGTGCGCTGATTATCCCTGAACAATTTTCATTGCCGGCCGCTAATAGGGCGTTCGATGGCAATGGCGCATTGACCGACGAACAGCGCGCAAAATTCCTGAATGCCATGCTGAACGGCTTGATTGAGCGGGCAACATTGCTGCGTAGGCCGTAGCCGGCCGGCTCGGCGTTAAGACAATGATATAAAGATTTCTTTATATCCGCTTGCCCGTTTGCCGCTGCCTGTGTTAGGCGCCGACAATATCCATCCAGAACCAATTGCCGAATTGACGAGAAGGTTGTCCAATGAGTCCCGTTCGCGATTTTGAAGTCAAGGATCTCCAGCTCGCCGAATGGGGCCGCAAGGAGATCGCCATCGCCGAGACCGAAATGCCCGGCCTGATGGCGATCCGCACCGAATTCGGTGCGGCGAAACCGCTGGCCGGCGCCCGCATCGCCGGGTCGCTTCACATGACGATCCAGACCGCGGTGCTGATCGAAACCCTGATCGCGCTTGGCGCCGATGTGCGTTGGGCGTCCTGCAACATATTCTCCACCCAGGATCACGCTGCCGCCGCCATCGCCGCGGCCGGCATTCCGGTCTTTGCCTTCAAGGGCGAGACGCTGGAGCAGTATTGGGACTATGCCGACCGCATCTTTCTCTGGTCGTCCGACCCGGCCGGCGACGGCGCGACGGCCAATATGATCCTCGACGATGGCGGTGATGCCACCATGTATATTCTGCTCGGCGCACGGGCCGAGGATGGCGAGGATGTCCTCACCGATCCAGGATCGGAGGAAGAGGAAGTCCTGTTCGCCCAGATCGCTAAGCGCATGGCAGCCACGCCGGGGTTTTTCACCCGCGCCAGATCACAGATCCATGGCGTGACGGAGGAAACCACCACCGGGGTGATGCGGCTATACGATTTGCACAAACGCGGCCTGCTGCCGTTTCCCGCCATCAACGTCAATGATTCCGTCACCAAGTCGAAATTCGACAACAAATATGGCTGCCGCGAATCGCTTGTCGACGGCATCCGCCGTGCCACCGATGTCATGATGGCCGGCAAGGTCGCTGTGGTTTGCGGCTATGGCGATGTCGGTAAGGGCTCGGCCTCCTCGCTGCGCGGAGCCGGCGCCCGCGTCCAGGTGACCGAGGTGGATCCGATCTGCGCGCTGCAGGCGGCCATGGACGGCTTTGAGGTCGTCACTCTGGATGACGCTGCCCCGCATGCCGATATCTTTGTTTCCGCGACCGGCAATCGCGACGTGATTACCATCGATCACATGCGCGCCATGAAGGACATGGCGATCGTTGGCAATATCGGTCATTTCGACAACGAGATTCAGGTTACCGCGCTGCGCAACATGAAATGGACCAACGTCAAGCCGCAGGTCGACATGATCGAATTCGCTGATGGCAAGCGGTTATTGCTGCTGTCAGAGGGCCGCCTTCTCAATCTCGGCAATGCGACCGGTCATCCCAGCTTCGTCATGTCCGCCTCCTTCACCAACCAGGTCCTGGCGCAGATAGAACTGTGGAGCCGCGGCGAGAACTATGAGAACAAGGTCTACGTTCTGCCCAAGCATCTCGATGAAAAGGTCGCTTCGCTGCATCTGGACAAGCTGGGCGTGAAACTGACGCAGCTCAGCGATGATCAGGCCGCCTATATCGGCGTCGAGCAGACCGGCCCTTTCAAGCCGGAGCACTATCGCTACTAGGTTTCGGGTCTTGATGCTCAACAGACCCCAGTTCAGCCGCCATGGTTAACGATCTGTTTTTGATCTTGCCACTAAGCTTGCCGCTGGCTTTTCCGCATCCGGGGAAGCAGGTAATGTCCAATTGATTCGTCCGTTGCCGGGGGGCGGCGCGGACGGAATGGGGCAAAGAGAGCGGCGGAGACGATATTGGTTTCGGACCTCAGCCGAAGGCAGGTGCGAGCGCGGCAGATCTATGCTGTTGCTTTTTTTTGTGTCGGCGCCATTGTCTGCATCGGCTTTGTTTTTCCTGACGCGGCTTTGGCCGTTCAGTTGCCGGCCATGGCGCTCGGCACCCCCGGTTTCACTCTTCAGGATGCGCTTTGGTATGCCGTAACCGGCGGTTGCGCGGTCGCCGCGGTTTTTGCCTTTATCATGCTGATCCGCGCCAGCGACGACGACAGGCTGCAATCGACCGAAGCGCAGGTGAGCGAATTGCGCAAGGCGCTCGATCGGGCCGAGGCGTTGCTTGCCAGCGACGACCAGAAGACGATTGTCTGGGACACGCCCGATTCCAGCCCGCAGGTTCTTGGCGCGTTGCCGGAGCGTATCGGCGCGCCGTTCGACCGCAACGAATTTCTGGCCATAGGCCGCTGGCTGCAGCCCGAAAGCGTGTCGCAGCTGGAATCTGCCGTTCAGCGGATTCGCCGTTATGGCGAGGGGTTTCAGTTTGCCGCCAATTCCTTGAACGGCTCCGTTCTGGAAGTTACCGGGCGCACCAATGGCAAACGGGCCGTCGTCCGTTTTCGCGAATTGACCGGTGAGCGCCGGTCGTTTGCCGAACTGAAAGACCAGGCCCGCTTCATTCTTGCCGAAATGACCGCCCATCAGGCGCTGGCGGCAACGCTGCCGTTTCCGCTATGGCGCCGCAACAAGCTGGGCCGGCTGACCTGGGTCAATCAGGCCTATGTTGATGCCGTCGAGGCGGAGAGTCAGGAGGCGGTTCTCAAAAGCGGCGTTGAGCTGCTTGGACCGAAAGCCCGCGATGCCATTCGCCATTGCCATAGCGAGGGTAAGAATTTCCACGCCAGCGCGCCGGCCGTTCTTGCCGGCGAACGCCGCCGTCTGAGTATTTTCGATATTCTGATTGAAGATGGATCGATCGGCACGGCCATCGATGTTTCCGAAGTCGACGCGATCCGCGAGGAATGGAACCGCAGTACTGAGTCCAATGCGCGCACGCTCGACCAGCTGACGGCAGCCGTGGCGGTTTTCGACAAGGACCAACGGCTGCGGTTCTACAATGCCGCCTATCGCTCCATGTGGGATCTTTCCCGCCACATGCTGGCCAACATGCCGGAGGAATCGGCGATCCTGGATCAGCTTCGCGCCGACCGGAAACTGCCCGAACAGGCAAATTACCGCGAATGGCGAAGCAACCATCTTGCCGCCTACCAATCGCAGGAGACGCGCGAGGAATGGTGGCACCTGCCCGATGGCCGGACGCTGCGTTTTGTCTCCACGCCCAATGCCGAAGGCGGCCTGACCTATATCTATGAGAACGTCACCGAGCAGCTTTCTTTAGAGAGCCAGGTCAATTCGTTATCGCAACTTCAGGGTGAGACCCTCGATCATCTCAGCGAGGGCGTCGCCGTGTTCGCCTCCGACGGCAAGTTGCAGCTTTTCAATCCGGTCATTGCCGAAATCTGGCGCTTGTCACCCTCGATGCTGTCAGAAGGGCCGCATGTATCGGAGTTCATCGAACATTGCTCGGCCCTGTACCAGGATGCCGAGACCTGGGAGAGCATCCGCATCGCGGCAACCGACATCGAACATAGCGATACCGTATCAGGGCGCATGGAGCGGCCGGACGAGAGCGTCATCGATTATGCCACCGTGGCCCTGCCGGAAGGCATGACCATGGTCACCTTCGTTGATGTCAGCGATTCAGCCCGCATGCAGCGGGCGCTGAGCGAACGCAACGAGGCCCTGGAAGCGGCTGACCGGCTGAAGACCGACTTCATTCAGCATGTATCCTATGAATTGCGTTCGCCGCTGACCTCGATCATCGGCTTTGCTGAGATGGTGGCGGACGAGACCATCGGTCCGCTTAATCGACAGCAGAGCGAATACATGGACCACATATCGTCCTCCTCGTCTGCTTTGCTGGCCATCATCAATGATATTCTGGATCTTGCCACGGTCGACGCCGGTATCATGGAGCTGGAGATTACCGAGGTTGATGTGCGGGGCGTTGCACTGTCGGCGGTTGAAGGCCTGCGCGACCGCCTGGAAGAACAGAAGATCAGTTTTTCCGCCAATATTCCTTCCGACGCCGGAAAATTCCGCGCCGATGAAAACAGGGTTCGCCAGATCCTCTTTAATCTGGTCTCCAATGCCATCCGGTTCTCCAATGCCAATGGTCAGATCGAGCTTTCAGCTGCCAAGGAGAACAACTGGGTGGTTTACACGGTCAAGGATGATGGCGTCGGCATTCCCGGCGATATGCTGCCGGCGGTATTTGAACCCTTCGAAGGTCGCGGCGGCGCCGGCCGGCGCCGCGGCGCCGGGCTCGGCCTGTCGATCGTCAAGAGCCTCGTGGAGTTGCATGGCGGTTCGGTCAATATTGATTCCACCGAAGGCGTCGGCACACAGGTCACGATACGTCTGCCTGAAATTCCCCATGCCGCCGCCGTCGCGGCCGAATAGACACCTGTTCCAATCTGTTCGAGGCCGCATGTGACCGAGGCCGGCCGCGCCACTGCGAAAATCATGTTGCCCGCCGAGGCGGCGACCGCCCGGCTGGCGCAAGATATTGCGGCGGCCTTGCGTCCCGGCGATATCCTCGCGCTATCGGGCAATCTGGGAACCGGCAAATCGGTGCTGGCCCGTGCTGCGATAAGGGCGCTGGCAGGCCAGCCCGATCTGACGGTGCCCAGTCCAACTTTTGCGCTGCGCATTGAATATCCGCTTGACCGGTTTGCCATCACCCATGTCGATCTTTATCGCCTCACGGAAGATCAGGAGATCGACGAACTGGGTCTCCACGAAGCCCTTGAAACCGGCGCCCTCATCATTGAGTGGCCGGATAGGCTGCGCCGGCCTCTGTCCGCCGAGCGGCTTGATGTCGTCCTTGAAGAGGAAAACGGCGGCCGTCTCGCCATCATCACGCCGCACGGAACCTGGCCGGCCCGGCTTGCCCGCAGCCGCTTGATCAGGACGTTTCTTGACGCCGCTGGCTGGCAGAACGGCTGCCGCGTGCCGATCATCGGCGACGCCTCGGCCAAGGCCTTTGAGCGTGTCACACTAAACCACCGCACCGCGATCCTCATGAATGCATCCGAACAACCTGTAAGCCCGCTGCTCGATGACGGCCGCAGCTATGACGCCGTTGCGCACCGCGCTCGCGCTGTCGGACCGTTCATCGCCATTGACGCCGAACTGCGGCGGCGCGGCGTTCATGCACCCGAAATCCTCGCCGCCGATAATGGCGCCGGCTTGGTCCTGCTTGAGGATCTTGGCAATGAGGGCATCGTCGACGCCGGCGGCCGGGCAATCCTGCCACGCTATGAGGCCGCCATTGATCTGCTTTTGGCGATCCACGGCCAGGACTGGCCGCCGGTTGCCAGTGCGGCGGGCGGCGTAAGCCATGCGGTTCCTTCCTATGACCATGAGGCGCTTTTGATTGAGATTTCACTGTTCGCCGACTGGTTTGCCGGCCAAGGCGGCCGGCCAAACTGGTCAGCTGCCGACCGTGAAGGATTTCTGGCGGCCTGGAGAACGGTTCTGCAAGACCTTGATGCCGGTTCCAAAACAGTCTCTGAAACTTGGGTGCTGCGCGACTTTCATTCGCCAAACATCCTGTGGCTCGCTGGCGAGAGCGGACTTGGCCGCGTCGGCGTGATTGATTTTCAGGACACCTTGCGTGGTCATGCCGCCTATGACGTCGCTTCCCTGGCGCAGGACGCAAGGGTTGCCCTTTCGCCTGGTGAAGAGACCGCTCTGAAAGCGCGCTACATCGACGGCCGCAAAGCTGCCGATCCGGCCTTTGACGCGACAGCCTTTGAAGCCGCCTATGCGGTTTTCGGCGCCCAGCGGGCCAGCAAGATCCTGGGTGCCTTCTCCCGTCTCGCCAGCATCGGCGGCAAGCCCGGCTATCTGCAACATATCGACCGGGTAAAAGAAATACTGAAACGGAATCTGTCGCACCCGGTTCTGTCCACTCTACGGCTCTGGTATGCCCCTTTCCTGTGAAACTGCGGATTGATGAATGACACCCAAACGGGCGATGGTCCTGGCCGCCGGCCATGGCAAGCGGATGCGGCCTTTGTCGACAACGACGCCGAAGCCGCTGATCAGCGTCGCCGGCAAAGCCCTGCTCGACCACTGCCTTGATGGCCTTGCAGCGGGCGGCGTGGAGACGGCAATCGTCAATGTTCATTATCTCGCCGATCTGGTCGAAACGCATCTGAGCCGCCGTCGGGCGCCGCATATTGTCATATCCGACGAACGCGCCGAACTGCTTGACACCGGCGGCGGCATTGCCAAAGCCCTGCCGCATCTCGGCCAACAGCCGTTTTTCCTGCGCAATTGCGATTCCTTCTGGCTGGACGGCGTCCGGCCCAACCTGCAATGGCTGACGCAGGGATGGGACGATGCCCGAATGGACGCCCTGCTGTTGCTCGCCGCAACGGTCAATTCGGCCGGTTATACCGGCCGCGGTGACTTCAATCTGGACAAAACCGGACGCCTTTCCCGGCGGGCGGAGCGGACTGTCGCACCCTTTGTCTATGCCGGTGCGGCGATCCTGCACCCGCGGCTCTTTGTCGATCTGCCCGAGGGCGCATTCTCTCTCAATCTGCTGTTCGATCGCGCCATTGACCAGCAAAGACTTTACGGCGTCCGTCTCGACGGCCTGTGGATCAATGTCGAATCACCCGGGGCGATCGCGGCGGCCGAGATGGCGATAGCCGAAAGTGCCGCCTGATCATGGCCGGCATGGCAAGCAGCGTCTTTTCCATTCCACCCGGCTTGCCGTTTCTCGATACGCTGGTCGCCGCGCTTCTTGACGGCCGTCTCGGCTTTGACGTCGATCTGGCCGGCGATCCCTTCGCGCTCGCCGATATCACGCTCTATCTGCCGACGCGGCGCTCGGTCAGGGCGGTGCGGGCGAGTTTTCTGAACGCGCTCGGCAAACCGGTCCTGTTGCCGAAAATCCGTGCACTTGGCGATGTCGATGAAGATGGACTGGCGCTGGACCAGGCGTTTGCCGGTTCATCCCCGCCGGATTTGCCGCCGGCGGTTGCGGCCGCGCACCGGCAGCTGGCGCTGACGAAGCTTGTCCTTCCCTGGTCGGCGGCCATCGCCCGCGCCGCCGCCGGTCTGCCCGACGAGCCGCTTCTCGTTCCGGCCTCGCCGGCCGATGCCGCCCGGCTCGCCGACCGGCTTGGCCGGTTGATCGACGAGGTTCACACCGCCGGCATCAGCTGGGACGCTCTCGCCGATCTCGTCGACAAGGACCTTGCCAAATATTGGCAGATCACCCGGGAGTTTCTGGAGATCGCCACCAGCGCCTGGCCGGCGCACCTTGCCGAACACGGCCTGATCGATCCCGCCGCCCGCCGCGATGCGCTCATCCGCGCCGAAGCGGCGCGCTTGAAAAGTGCCGGGCCCAAAGGTCCGGTCATCGCCGCCGGTTCGACCGGCTCGGTGCCGGCGAGCTCCGATCTTCTGGCGGCAATCGCCGGATTGGCGAACGGTGCCGTCGTCCTGCCCGGTCTCGATACTGATCTCGACAACGACGCCTGGTCGGCCATCGACCGCGACGGCGAACCGGCCCGCCTCGCTCATCCGCAATATGGCTTGAAGCGTCTGCTGGTGCATTTGCAGGTCGGGCGTGAGGATGTTGCGATCATCGGCGCCCCGCCGCCGGCTCTGGTGGTCCGCACCGCGATCGTATCTGAGGCGATGCGGCCCGCCGACATGACCGAGACCTGGACGGAGCCCGGCCCAGCCGGGACACCCGGCGCGGACGATGCGCTCGCCGGCATGTCGCTGATTGAGGCGGCCAATGAACGTGAGGAGGCATTGGCAATCGCGCTGATCCTGCGTGAAACGCTGCAGGCGCCGGACCGCACCGCCGCCCTGATCACGCCGGATCGCGCTTTGGCCCGGCGCGTTGCCGTCGAACTGCAGCGATGGGACATCAGCATCGATGATTCCGGCGGCGTGCCGCTCGCCCGCACGCCGCACGGCGTTCTGGCCCGGCTGGTTGCCGAAGCCGGACTGGGCGGCCTTGACGCCCTGACCGTTCTTGCTCTGCTCAAGCACCCGCTTGCCGCATTTGGCGCTGCGCCGCCGGCGATCCGCCGCGCCGCGCGGGCGCTGGAGCGGGCCGTGCTGAGAGGTCCGAAGATCCGGTCCGGTACGGGCACGGGTCTCACCGCTCTGTGCACCGCCCTGGACGAGCGCCGCCTCGCCGTCGCAAATGGGCAGCGCACGAGCGTTGCGGCCGCCGGCCTGGCGGCGGAGGATTTCGATCGGGCCGCCGATCTGCTTGAGGCGATCGAAGCCGCCCTTGCCCCGCTGATCGCCATTGCGGCCCACGAGCCGAAAACGGTGCCGCTTGCCGATCTCCTCGCCGCGCATCTGACAAGCCTGCAGGCGGTCCTGGACGATTCCGGCTCCGCAGATGAACCGGCGCTGGCCGATAGCGAGGCCGGCGCCATGCTCGCCGAAATAATGGCGGAACTGGCCGCCTCGGCGGCACAGGGCCCGGACATCCGGCCGTCTGATTATCCGGGGCTGTTTGCAACGATCGCCGGCGGCCAGACGGTCCGCAGCGCCCGCGCGACCGATCCGCGCATTCATATCTGGGGGGCGCTGGAGGCGCGGCTGCAGCACGTCGATGTCGCCATTCTCGGCGGTCTCAACGAGGACACCTGGCCGGCGTCGGTCGAGACCGATCCGTTTTTGTCGCGCACAATGCGCGCCGGCTTGGGCCTCGATCCGCCGGAGCGCCGCATCGGCCAGTCGGCGCATGATTTTGCACAAGGGCTGGGTTTTCCAGTCGTATGGCTGAGCCGCGCCGCCCGCCAGGATGGCGAGCCGCGCGTTGCTTCGCGCTGGCTGCAGAGGCTCACCGCTTATGTTGGAAAAGACGCCGCCGATGGGCTCAGGGCGCGCGGTCAGGCCATGCTCGCCGTAGCCCGCCATCTCGATGTGCCGTCGGAAAAACCGCAACCGGCGGAGCGGCCCCGGCCGACGCCGCCCTTGGCTGTGCGGCCGAAACGTCTGTCCGTCACCCGCATCGAAACACTGATTCGCGATCCCTATGCCATCTATGCCGAGACGGTTCTGCGGCTGCGGCCGATCGAGGCGATTGCCGCCATGCCCGGTCCGGCCGAGCGCGGCACATTGTTCCATGACGCGCTGGAACACCTCACCGGCGAGCGGTCAAACGGCCCCTTCGACGCGGCCGCGCTTGAGCGCCTTCTTGCTATCGGCGCGGAACGCTTTGCCGCCTTTGCCGACACGCCGGAAATCCAGGCTCTGTGGTGGCCGCGTTTTGAGCGTATGGCGCGCTGGTTCGTGGACACCGAAAATGACCGCTCAGATATCGAGGACCGCTTGGTGGAGCGCAGCGGCGCCATGACGATCGGCGATGATTTCACCTTGACGGTTCGCGCCGACCGCATCGACCGGCTGCACGACGGCCGGCTTGGTATCGTCGATTACAAGACCGGTGCGCCGCCGAGCCCGAAACAAGTGCTGAGTGTGTCCCCGCAGCTTCTCCTGGAAGCGGTGATCGTTCTTGCCGGCGGGTTCAAGGGTGTTCCGGCCGGCGACATTGCCCGGCTCGATTATTACCGGGTCTCCGGCACCGGCGAGGGCGGCGAGATCAAGGCGGTCGGCACGCGCAAAGCCAATGCGAAAACCGGCGAGGTCGAAATCACCCTGCCGCAAGCTATCGAACTGACCCTGCGGCGGGTCACGGCTCTCATTGCCGCCTATAAGGATGCTGAAAAACCCTATTTGTCCCGCGCCCGGCCGGCCGAGGCGATGCGCTTTGCCGGCGACTATGACCACCTTGCCCGCGTCGGCGAATGGTCAATCGGCGTGGAGGACGAGGAATGAATTCCCCTCCGATCCCAGCCGCCACAAAGGCGGCGCAGGCCCGTGCCACCGATCCGGCCGCATCGGGCTGGGTCACCGCCAATGCCGGCGCCGGCAAGACCTATGTCCTCGCCCAGCGCGTCATCCGGCTGCTGCTGGACGATGCCGATCCGGCGACGATCCTGTGCCTGACCTTCACCAAGGCGGCGGCGGCGGAAATGGCCCAGCGGGTTTTCGGCACGCTGGCCGAGTGGGCGACGATGGCCGAGGACGAGCTCGCCGCGGCGCTCGCCGATCTTGATGGCAAAGTGCCCGACAAGGCCCGCATCAGCACCGCCCGCCGGTTGTTTGCCAACGCCCTGGAAACACCTGGCGGCCTGAAAATCCAGACCATTCACGCCTTTTGCGAGCGTTTGCTGCACCAGTTTCCGTTCGAAGCCAATGTACCGGGCCAGTTCGAAGTGCTCGACGACCTGAGCGGCGCCGAACTCATTGCCGAGGCCCGCGCCGCCGCGCTCATCGCGACGAGCGATGAAGATAGCAGCCTCGGCAGAGCCTGGCGCGCCTTGATCGACGCCTATTCTGACACCACCATCGAAGCTGCCCTCACCGAAGCGATCGCCAGGCGCTACCAGCTTCGCAGCTGGATGATACTGGCCGGCGACACGCCGGGCGAGGGCT
>Ga0224512_10002212_pt1 | contig 18004 bp, 18 predicted proteins | sample SF_May12_sed_USG_4_FD_169103 | JGI IMG/M metagenome (GOLD analysis project Ga0224512, IMG submission 169103) | Sediment microbial communities from San Francisco Bay, California, United States - SF_May12_sed_USGS_13 | ecosystem: Environmental > Aquatic > Marine > Sediment | place: USA... | reverse complement strand
GAGGTAGGAGGCGTTGCGGCCCGGTTACGGGGAGCGCCGCTCCTTACCCAGGACGTCGACATCTCACCGTCACTTTCCCCCCGCAATCTCGAACGTTTGACGGCGGCCCTCAGCGAGCTTCAAGCCCGGCTCCGAACTTCCGACAAGCCCGATGGTGTTCCCTTTCCGTTCGATCCGTTGCAATCCGCCAATGTCTGGACGCTGACATGCGCGGTTCCGATTCTGTTTGTCGCTAGGTCTTGCCGCTCCGGACTCGGTGCCCGCCGCCCCCTCCGTGTCGAGGCCGTGTTCGGTCTCGACGCAGGGAGAGAATGGGGGGTAGCGTCGATAACCTCACACAAGGAGCCGATTTGGCAGACACACACAAGCCAAGCAAGGAGTACCACGCCCGCATCCGGGTAAGGCTCACCGATGACCTGCTTCCCCGGCCGCTGCTTTCCAAGGCCGAGGTTGCGGTTCACCTCACGGAAGCGCTGAAAGCGGGCGATCCGGACTCTCCGATCATCTCGGTGACGGTCGACGACCCGATGAACACGAGAACGAGGCGGTACTAGGACTCACAGTCGACCTTACAGGTTGCGCGTAATGCGTAATAGTATTACACTGCCAATATGAGTGACATGAGTGCCGTGTGGACCCAGGTCAGCAAAGCCCTCGAAGAACACGGGATCGACTTCCGGATCGGCATGGGAGGCGACCGCGCCCTGGCCGACTGCACGGTGATGTGCCTGGCCGGCGACATGAGAACTACGGTCGCCGAAATGGGACGCATGTCCCGCGATCAAGTGGTCATGGTCCGCATCGATGAGGACACCAAGAACGCTCTGGACGACTGGGTAGAGACCGGAGCCGTGAAGAGCCGATCACAGGCCGCCGCCTTGTTCATGCGGGAAGGCATCAAAGTTCGGTCTGGAGAACTCGAACAACTCCGAGAGGCCCTCGACGACTTCGGCCAGGCCAAACAGCGGCTCGAGGAAAGAGCGAGACAGGTGATCGGGGACATACCCGACACCGACGCCACCAGCTGACATCCCATTAACAGCTCTTATTGGAAAGGAGAGTGACTTGAAGCGATTCACGATTCCCCGTGTAGCCCACTGTTCCGACGGCTGCAGATCACCGTCCTAGGTAGGACCCAAAACTGCCTAACACAAGAGGGAACCCCCAGAAGCTGGGGGTTCCCTCTTGTTGACGGTGGAGGCGATGTACCCGTCCGGGTTCTGGCGGCCGCGATGCAACCAGATGGGCTCGCCGCTCGATCGACTCGTAGGCTGGGACCACACGGCTCCACCCCGGCTTGGAGGTACCAGCATGACCCACCCCAACCTCATCGTCGAGCAGCGAGAAGCGGTCGCAACGCTGACCCTGAATCGCCCCGACCAGAACAACACGGTTGATGCCGGGATGATGGCAGCGATGATCGATGCGCTCAGCCGACTTGCTGCCGATGGCGCCCGCATTGTGCTGCTGAGGGGTGCGGGCGAGCATTTCTGTGGCGGGCGCGATCCCGGCCCGACCCGGCCGGACGACGCCGCCGGGTGGAGTCAGGTTCTCAGTCGGATCGTGGCAACCAACCAGGCTCTGGCTGAGTTTCCCGGCATCACAATCGCGCTGGCCAAGGGTCGGGTCCGTGGTTTCGGTTTCGGCCTGGCGCTGCAATGCGACATCAGCCTGGCGGCCGACAACGCCCGCCTCAGTTTCCCTGAGATCAAAGCCGGCTTCCCGCCGTCCGTGGTGATGTCCTACCTGAGCCGGTGGATGGCGCGAAAGAAGGCGTTCGAACTCGTGATCACCGGCGATGAGATCAGCGCCGGGGAGGCGGAGCGCCTCGGGCTGGTGAACCGGGTGGTGCCGTCCGAGCAGCTGGACGCCGAAGGGCAGCGATGGGTCGATAAGCTGCTGCAACTCGATGCAGCCGCTCTCACGGCGTGCAAAACCTTCTTTCGCGACTCCGCCTTCCTGCCCCCCGACGATGCCGCCAACTACGGAGTGGCGTTCCTGGCCGACTTCAATACCAGCCGCTCGGCCTCCGCCCAGTAGCCACTTCTCCTACACCATGCTTTCCAGCGTACGAAGCTCGGTTGGGCGGCCCGGAGCTCATCCGGGCCCCCGGTCCGACGTGGCGCAGACCGGATGGATCACGAGAGGCAAGTGGCGCGATGAGTCGGTCAAACGGGGAGCCGCCCGGGGCGCACTCCGGTCCCCGGCCTTACCCGCCGGTGGATAGCTGCGGGTCTACCCTTTGGCTACATGTCTCTTGTGAGCGGTTGGTTACGGCGGCTGCGTCTGGGCGAAACGCCGAGACTCATGATCCTGGCCGGGCTGGTTGGCGTCGGTGCAGGGCTCGGCGCGGTGGTGCTCATCAAAGCCATTGAACTCGTTGCGTCGGTCGCCCAGGACATCGGCGATTTCCTGACCCTCGGTCGGGCCTGGCCATTCGTGGTTCTGCCCATTGGAGTCTGGCTGTCCTGGCGTCTGACCTCCTGGCTGGCACCCGAGGTTTCCGGGCACGGCGTCCCCCAGATCATCGCTGCCATCGCGGTGCAAGGGGGGCGGGTGCGAGCCCGGGTGATGGCGATGAAGACCGTGGCGACGGCCCTCACCATCGGCAGTGGAGGCTCGGCCGGTCGGGAAGGTTCGATTGCCCAGATCGGGTCCGCGATGGGCGCCTGGATGGCCCGCCTGGCCCACCTCTCCGAGAACGACGTTCGAGTGCTGGTGGCGGCGGGGGCGGGCGCGGGGATCAGCGCCACGTTCAACGCTCCTATTGCCGGGATGTTCTTTGCCATGGAGGTGATCCTGCAGGAATTCGCGGTGCGGCACGTCCACACGGTGGTAATCGCCTCCGTGGCAGGGGCGGTGGTCAGCCACAGCGTGATCGGTGAAGCTCTCACGTTTCAGGTTTCGCCATACGCGCTCGACGATCCGCGCCAGTTGCTGCTGTACGCCCTGCTTGGCCTGGTGGCGGTGGCAGCCGCCTGGCTGTTTCTGGTGGCGCTCGACTGGTTTGAGATCAAACCGGATCGGCTGCCGCCCTGGGTGCGGCCCATTCTCCTCGCCCTGGGCGTCGCCCTGCTCGGTTTCTTCCGCCCGGAGGTGCTGGGCAGTGGCCAGAACTTCGTTGAGACACTGTTGCGCAACGATGTCGAACTGGCGTGGTGGACGCTGGCCATCTTGGCTGTACTCAAGATCCTCGCCACCTCCGCCACGCTGGGCGGACGAGGGTCCGGCGGCATCTTCATGCCGAGCCTGTTCATCGGCGCTACGACGGGGGCAGGCTCTGCCCTCCTTTTCGACCGTCTCTGGGGATGGTCACAAGTCGAACCGGGCGCCTTTGCCCTGGTCGGCATGGCAGCGACCTTCTCGGCGGTGGCGCGCGCTCCACTCACCTCGATTCTGATCGTCTTCGAGATCACCGGGGATTACGGCCTGGTGCTACCCCTGATGATCGCCACCGCAATCAGCACCATCCTGGCCGGACGGGTGCGACCCGAAAGCGCCTATACCGCCCCGCTCGCCCGGATGGGTATCCATCCTGTACACGCCGGGGTCACCGATCTCCTCGACACCGTCAAGGTCGGCGACGTCGTCACCAGTGAAGCCATCTCCGTCGATCCCGCCGCGACGCTCGGCGAGGTCCAGGGCATCTTGCAGCGCCATCGCTTGCATGGGGTTCCCGTCGTGGCCGACGGCCATCTCGTCGGGCTGGTTGCGGAAAGCGACATCGTCCGAGCGGGCGGACCCTCAGACCAGGTCACTGCCGCCAAGGCCATGACCCCGAACCTGGCAACCGTCAACCCTGACACCCGGGTTTCGGAGGCGCTCGAACGAATGGCTGCGCTGGGTGTCGGGCGTCTGCCGGTCGTCGATGCAGCCCATCCCGACCGTCTGGTTGGCATGTTTCGGCGAGAGGACGTCGTGGCCGCCTACCACTCGGCGCTGAGCGCCGCCGCCCGGGCTCACGCCCTGCCCGATCAGGTTCACGCCCGCACCCAGGCCGGAGCAGCCTTCTTCGAACTGACGATTGCGACAGGCTCGGTAGCCGACGGTCGGCCGGTGAGTGAGGTGTCCTGGCCGGAAGGTTGTCTCCTGGTGTCCATCCATCGGGGCGCCATGCAACTGGTCCCCTCGGGAGCCACGGTCCTTCATGCCTTGGACGCTATTACGGTTTTCGGAGGAGACGAAGCCCGCGAAAGATTGGCGGAACGGCTGGCAGCGCCGGCCGAGCCGGAATCGCAGTAGACCGCACAAGGGCCGGCTTCCACCAACCTCGTCGGTTTGGCGACTTTTCCGGGTACACAATCTGCTGGTGCCCGTACGATGGGGCTCCAATGATCACGACCGACCAACCGCTCGAATTCATCTACGTGGGTGACCCGATGTGTTCGTGGTGCTGGGGTTTCGCTCCGGTGCTCCAAGAACTGCAGACCAGCTTCACAATCCCGATCCGCGTCGTCGCGGGTGGGCTGCGTCCGGGTCCCTCGGCTGAACCGCTGAACGACCGGATGCGGGCCACGCTTGCTCACCACTGGGAACAGGTTGCCGAGCGGAGCGGTCAGCCGTTCGATCACACGTTCCTGCAGCGGAACGACGGGTGGGTTTACGACACCGAACTGGCCGACACCGCGGTTGTGACGATGCGCGAACTCGACTCGGAACAGACGTTGCCCTTTTTCGTGAGTCTGCAGCGCGCCTTCTACGCCGAAGGTGTCGATGTCACCGATCCCGGCGTGTACCCGGACCTCTTGGATGGGTACGAGGTCGATCGGGATCAGTTCATGAAGCTGTTGACGTCAGCGGAGATGAAAGAGAAGACCTGGGGGGATTTCTCCGAAGGGCGCCGGTTGGGGGTCACCGGCTTTCCCACCCTGCTGCTCGACGAGGGCGACCGGATCGTTGCCGCCAGCCCCGGTTACGTCCCCGCCGAAGCGCTGATACCGGCCATCCGGGACTGGATTCTCGAACAGCACACCGCCCTGGCACCCGGGCTGGTCTGTGATCTCGCCGGTGGAGTCTGCTGACACACTCGCTCAGGGTGGCGACGTGGGCACGGTGGTCGGCAGGTGGTCGGTTGACCGTCGAGGAGGGGTTAGGTCTCCTGACGTGCTGAGATTCGGACAGAAAATGACAGGGCCTCTTGACATTCCGCACAGGGTTGGTTCGAATGGCCTCGACCACATCCAGCACCCGAAGCAGCGCCTGCGGCTCTGCGGGCGTGGGCACGGCTGGGACTCGTGCATAGGGAGGCTCCACTGAATCGTTTGACGACCGCTGCTCGGGAATACCGTTTTGCATTCATGGCGCTCCTCGTCGTTGCATCGATGCTGTTCGGCAACGTTGCCTTGGCCTACGGAGGCGTGGCGGCGAGCACGGGGGAGAACGGACGTGATCTGACCAATCGATCAACGACCGGACGAGATGCCCAAGCGCTACCGAACTCCGAGCTTCAGGAACTCGTGGAGAGGTTCGATCGGACCGGGGTACTGGACTCCGCAGGAATTGTGCGCGGTGACCGGGTGCTCGTTCTCATCGAGCACGAACTGCCCACGACGATGGCCGACGGCGTGCTCAACAGTGTCGGTGCAACTCGAAGGACACATCTCGGGTCCTCGTTTGTCGAAGCGTACGTCCCGATCAGCCGTCTCCAGGCACTCCAAGACCAGCCGGGGGTTCGCTATGTGAAGCCGGCCCCGGAGGTTTCGCCTCCCCACGGGCAAGTGTCGGCAGCCATCTCTCTATCTGTCACCGGTGGCGAAGCGGCCAAGACCGGCGCGGACGCCTGGCACTCCGCTGGCTTCGACGGCGCAGGCGTGAAGATAGGGATCATCGATGATTTCGACCCAACGGTCTGGAATGAAGCACAAACGAATGGTGACGTGCCGGCTCCGGCCGGAACCGTGTGCGTCGAAGCGGGCTTCTCCTGCAACCTCTGGGCAGTCACTCCTGGAGAAACGCACGGTGTCGCAATCGCCGAGATCGTCCACGAAATGGCACCAGGAGCAACTTTGTATTTGGGCAGCGGAATCACCCTCGGCGATCTGATGTCCGTAATCGACTACTTCGCCGCCCAGGGCGTGCAAGTGATCAACTACTCGGCAACGTTTCCATATGACGGTCCGGGAGACGGCACCGGCCCCGCCGCCGCCGTCGTCGACTACGCCGTTTCGAAGGGAATCGCCTGGGTCAACTCGGCAGGCAACTTCGCAGGAGGTTCCTACTGGCGCGGAACATGGACCGATACCGACAGCGATGGATGGCTCGAGTTTCCGGGCGGCTTCGAAGAGATGTTCATTGATTGTGGGTGGGCACTGGGTCTCCGCTGGGATGACTGGGCCGTTGCGAACCCGACCGACTACGACGTATCCGTCTGGGACACGCTCACCGGCGCATTCGTAACCGAAAAAGCGGGAAGCGCGGACGATCAGACCGCCGGTGCTCCACCTCTTGAGAACTTTGGCGTCCCCCTGGAAAGTGCCGGCTGCGCCCCCGGCGAACAAGACCTCATTTCCGTTCGCCTCATTGCGGAGGGTGACGGGGCGTCCGGCGACACCCTGGAGATTGGTATGGCGAAGGGACTCGAGTTCCCGAGCGACCCTTACTCTGCTGCGGTCCCCTTCGGCGACACGGTCAACCCGGGTGCAATATCCGTCGGAGCGGTGGATCCACCCAACGGGACCTCCGTTGCCTCCTACAGCTCCCGCGGGCCGACCAACGATGGCAGGATCAAACCAGACCTGTCCGCCCCGGCCGGTATGACGACGTTCAGCGCAGGCACGTTCTCCGGAACGAGCGGCGCGGCGCCGGTCGTGGCGGGCGCCGCAGCGCTCCTCTTGGATGCCGGACTCGTTGCGAATCCGACGCAGCTGAAGACGTACCTGCTGAGCAGCGCCGTCGCCGATCGCGGGACAAAAGGACCGGACAATGACTTCGGCGCCGGTGAGCTCTACCTGGGCGAACCTCCCCATCGGTCACCGGTGGGGGTGGATGATGCGTACGAGGCTACGGAGGACACGCAGCTGGTGGTGTCGGTCTCGGCAGGTGTGTTGTTCAATGACACCGATCCGGACGGTGATTCGTTGACCGTGTCGGTCTCGGATACTGTGTCTGCGGAGGGTGGAACCGTGGCGGTGGCGGCAGACGGGTCGTTCACCTATGCGCCGCCTACCGACTTCACCGGAACCGACACGTTCGGGTACACAGTGTCTGATGGTGACCTCACCGACACGGCCATCGTCACCATCACCGTATCCCCGCCGCCTCCGCCCGGTGGTGGTGGAGGAGGGGGTGGGAGCGGAGGCGGAGTAGGCGCAGCGGTCCTCCAAGTACCGATCGTGACTTGTCCGGAAAGTCTCTCCGATTCGCCGTTTGCCGACCTCGACGGTTATTCGGCTGAGACCGTCAACGCAATCACATGTCTGGTGGCGTATGAGGTTTCTTTGGGAACCAGCCCGACGACCTTCTCGCCGGATGTGCCGGTGACACGCTGGCAGATGGCGCTCTTTTTGGCACGCCAGATCGGGACGCATGGCGTCACCCTGCCTCCGGCGGCCGAGCAAGGGTTCACCGACATCCTCGGCCTTCCATCGGCAACCCAAGATGCCATCAACCGGCTTGGCACACTTGGTATCACGAAGGGGACAACCCAAACGACCTTCGACCCCAATGGCATAGTGTCGAGGTGGCAGATGGCCCTGTTCTTGACTCGGGTCGCGTTCCTGGTCGAGATTCCGCTGTCCAGTTCGGCGGCCAACCATTTCTTGGACATAGGGGGGTACTCGCCTGAGACTCGAACGGCGATCAACCAACTCGCGGACGCGGGCATCGCCAAAGGAACCAGCCAAACGACCTTCGACCCGGCGGCGGATGTGTTGCGGTGGCAAATGGCGCTGTTCCTGACGCGCTCCCTTCAGGCGGGTGGTGTGACCCTCGAGTGACACCCGGAAGCGGAGAGAGCCCGCCCACCATCACCTGATCGGGGCCTAGTTTCGCCCTCGAACAGCCACGGTTCGCTTCCGAAATTCACGTCAGCCCGGCGCGATCCTGCATGGATGTGGGGCTCCCGGTTGGTAACATGAGCGGCGTTCCGGGGTCGGCCCCGGAGACAACGACCATCCATTTGTACCACCGCGAGCTGGCGGAGAACATCGGTGACCACGCCAACTTCCAACCATCGCGTCTCGTACCCCTTGACGATGCGACCTGGGGGCTCAGCGGCCCGGACCCACCTTGCTGGGGTGCTGGTCGTTGTGACGCTGCTGGTTGCGTGCTCGTCGGATGACGGCATAACTGCGACGACGGGTCCGCCCGATGCGACGACGACTCCGCTCGAGTCCACCACGACCACCACGCCACCTGATGCAACGACCACGACCAGCCCAACCACCACGGCTCCGGTAACCACGACCTCGGGGCCGGACTCCAACTCGCTGGCCGAGGGATCCGGCTGCACGCCGGGCACGACCGACGGTCTCCCGGACGGCGAGTGGTTTGGATACGTTGAAGACGCCACCCGGAACGAGCTTGATTTCGACCTGGCATGCTGGTTCACGGGGGAGAACGCCGCGCAGGCCGCCGGAGAGGATGGTGAGGAATCGCCGCCGCCTAATGATTACTACGTTCGCAATGCCAACGCCGCGATCCGCACACTCGCCCTTGGGGCCGGCGCCGGCGTGACCTGGATGCCCAATCCCGGCGACCCCTCCACCGAGGAGACGGTGGCCTACGACGATTGGCTGAACGAACGGACCGACCGCAGCTACCAGCCCGGTGTGTGGCTCACGATCGCCGACGGCGCCATCATTGAGATCCGCGAGCAGTACGTGCCCTGATGGGCGGTCTGTCAGGACGGATCGTAGGAGAGTGACGGCGACGAGGCGGACCCTCTCGGAGTTCCACGATTTCGTCGGTTCGGGTCACCCCGCTCGCACCAGCGGGGCTACCCTGGTGCCCAAGAGCTCGATGCTGCGGAGCACCTGGTGGTGGGGAAGGGTCCCGACGCTGATGTGGAGCTCGAACCGGTTGACGCCCAGGACCTCCTTCCACCGCAGGATCTTGGCCGCCACCGTCTCAGGGTCGCCGAGCACCAGTGAGCCGTCCGATCCTCGCATCATGTCGTACTGCGCCCGGGTCATCGGACCCCATCCCCGTTCCCGGCCGAGGCCGGTCATCGCAGTGGCGTAGGAGTTGTAGAACTCCTCGGCGGCCTGCTCGGTGGTGTCGGCGATGTATCCATGCGCGTGTACCGACAGGGGTACCTGAGCGGGGTCGAATCCCGATTCGACCAGAGTGCGCCGATGCAGGTCGGCCAGCACCCGGAAACGGTCGGGGCTTCCTCCGATGATGGCCAGGGCGACCGGGAGACCACGGGTGGCAGCCCGGACGATCGACTGAGGGGTCCCGCCGACGGCCACTCTGATGGGGAGCGGTCGTTCGGGTCGGGGGTAGATGCCCTGATCGTTGATGGGTGTACGGAAGCGGCCCGACCAGGTGACCCGCTCGTTGTCTCTGATCTGGAGGAGCAGGTCGAGCTTCTCGGCGAAGAGTTCGTCGTAGTCGTCGAGGGCGTATCCGAAGAGCGGGAACGACTCGATGAACGAGCCCCGACCCACCAGCAACTCGGCTCGCCCCGACGACACCAGGTCGAGCGTGGCGTACTGCTGGAACACCCGCACCGGATCGTCGGTGCTGAGGATCGATACCGCCGGAAACAGTCGAATTTTCGAAGTCCGCCCGGCCGCCGCGGCCAGGACCGTGGCCGGCGACGACGAGGCGAAATCGGGGCGATGATGCTCGCCCAGGCCGTATACGTCGAGACCGACCGACTCGGCCACTTCGATCTCCTCGAGCACCCGGCGCAGACGTTCCCCGTGGCTGATCGTCTCCCCGGTGGAGGGGTCGGGGATGGTCTCGGCGAAGCTGGTGAGCCCAAGTTCCATGTTGCTTCCTCATTGGTGGATACGGCGGGTGGTTCAGCGGTAATCGCAGCCTGGTTATTCCCCACCAGGCCGGGGCCCGGATCTCCAGGTTTGCTGATGGTTGGGGCGTAGGTTGGTGGTCAGAGCGCCATCCGGTTGATGAGCGCAGAAAGGAGAACCGATGAGCACCGGCCCTCTTGAAGCCGGAGTGGCAGCCCTCCAGGCATTGGACGCCGAAACGCTGGTCCAACTGTACGTCGACGGGTTCGTCTTCGAAGATGTTGCCGCCGGGGAAACCATCACGTCCCGGGAAGGGCTGTTCGGGTATTTCAAGGCTCTCTTCTCGCTGCCCGACGTCGGGTTCTCGGACGTCGGCACTTTCGAGTGTGGGGACAAGGGGGCTGCGGAGTGGATCTGGTCGGGGACCAATCGGCGGGGTGAGGCCTTTTCTGTGAAGGGGGTGTCGATCTTCGAATTCGCCGCGGCGGGGATCAAACGGGAGACCATCTTCTACGATCCGCGACCGGCTCTCTCGTAGACGATCAGCTCTCGAGCGGGGACACTCTCCGCGCACGATGACCTGTGGGGAGTCGGGAGGGGTCGTCGACCCGCCCCGCCGTCAGCTGATCGGACCCTGGTTGTGCCGATTGTCTGCATGAGCCCCCGACCCATGTGGGCCTCTTCTGTTAAGGGTCGCTTAGCCCCTTCTTAACACTCGTTGTAGCATCATTGCCACGCAGGGTGGTTGTGGAGGCTCAGGGAAGGACAGGTTCTCATGAGACAGCCCACACGCAGCGCTGGTCGGTTAGGCGGAGGTAAGCCATGAAGAGACGTTCCCTCGTTCTCGTTCTGGCGATCGTGGCCGGGTCGCTGGCCGTCCCTACGGCTGCGATGGCCAACACCACGGAAGCCATCGCCGAAACCGGCGGCATGACCCTCGCACTGTTGGGATCTTCCGTCACCGTCAACGTGACGCTCGACCAGTTCGGCAATCTCACCGATTCGGTGGGAGTTATCGGCGGCGGCTTCAACGAGACGAGCGCCAGCGATCACAAGGTCCGATTCGCCACCGCCGATGGTGTCACCAAGATCGATGTCAAGGCGAAGAAGGGCAAGCTGTCGGCGTCGGTGCGCAGCGCTGCCCTCGACGATCTAAAGGGGGACCACGTTTGGAGTGCCGAGGTCTTCGAGGATGCGACTGCTGAGGTGAGGTTCACCATATCGAACGTCGCCGGGGATCCGCAACTCAGTAAGCCTGTTGTAACGATGACCGGGGCCAACGCCGGAGCCGTCGTGGTCACCGTCAAAGAACCGTCCCAGGAGACGGACGACGACGATGAAGCGGAGGCCAAGGCCACCGTGGTGTTCACCATGGATGGCTTCACCAAGACCCTGCTGATCAAGGTCGAGGTCGACCACGATGACGACGGCGACGACGACCACGGGGCCAAGCTCAAGGTGGAGCTGCGCGGCAAGGACCGGCAGGTGCTTGCGGACTCGCCGGAGAAGCTCGCCAAGGCCTACACCTGGGACGGCCTGCTGTGTGACGGCACCACCGTCAGTGTTGCCTACGTGGTCCACCCGGACGGAACGGTCACCTTCGCTGAGCCTGTCTTCGCCAGCCCGGGTGCCCACAGTTTCGAAACCAAGGCATTGGACAACGGGTTCCGGGTCTCCTTCGACGAGGGGGAAGCCCGCCTGACGGTGCAGCTCAAGCAGAAGGACGACGGCACCTGGCAGCTCAAGGTTGACTCGAAAACGACCGAGCGTTGTGGTTATGGCGACCACAAAGACGACCACAAAGGTGATGACCGCTATGGCGATCATCACGAAGACGACGATCACCAAGGCGATCGCGACGGCGACGGGCACGACAAGAACGGCCGCGACGATCACGACGACTGATCGGCGACCGCGCTGGCGACGGGGACCCCGGATCGGGGTCCTCGTCGTTGTGGCGGTTGCCCTGGCCGGCTGCGCCGGCACCGGCCGGTCGACGGCTACCACGACCGCGATCGCCGCCGTCGACGCAACTTCGACCACGGTGGCTTCGAAGACATCGACGACGGTGGCAGACGTTGACCCCACCACGCTGCTGGCCGGTGCGCTGGAGCGCTACGAGGGGGGATACATCTTCACATCGACCGCCACCATCGCCGGGGCGATCGCGATCACCGCCACAGGTCGTCAGCAAGGAAGCAGCTCCGAGATTCTCCTCGCCTCCGGTGACGGTGAGATCGAGTACCTGCTGACGGCTGATGGACAATGGGTTCGCACGCCGGGTGGAGACTGGCAGCAGCTGGACGCCGAGCAACCGCCGACCGCACCGCTGGCGCAGCTGGCGGCACCGAACGGGCTCGAGCTGGTACAGAACGCAGCAGGCGAGATCGAGTTGAGCGCCGTCTACGACGGCGCAGTCTTTGGCCTTCCCCCGGGCGACCTGGTGGTGCTGCTCACTTTTCGAGATGGTCTCCTCACCGAGGCCCGTTACACGAACGAACAGGAAGGGGTCACAGCGGAGGTGATCACGCTATTTGCCCCCCCAGCAGATACCACCCCGATTACGGTGCCCCCCGCCGAAGCCTGAGCGCACCGCGATCCGATGACGGCTGGTTGGGCGTCGCTTATGCAGACTCGCCGGGCGCACGGGCCAATGCCACCATCGCCACGAGTTGCCGAACCATGTCGTGACGCAGAGCTCAGGTGGGTCGCGACGTGGTCCGCTCGCGGACCACTCCCCGGCTTGATGTGCCCATGAACATTGCGCCAACCCGGCCGTATCATCATTTCCGTGTCCAGATCCATCGCCGTCGCCCTTGCTCTGTTGTTGCTTGCTGCCGCCTGCACGAGTAGCGACACCGGAGAAGTCGGCGACTTTTCCGAGATCCTGGCAGGCGAGGTGGCGATCACTCCAGATGCGTCCGGTACGACGGCGACGCTCACCGTTGCCACCAACATCGACGCGGTCTGCGCGGTTGCCTACGGGCCGACCGAGGCGCTTGGCTCCTTGTCCACGGACCAGGACATGGGTGGTGGTGCCCACGACGACCACCAGGCGATCATGACCGGGCTCGACCCCGAAACCACCTACTTCTACCGGTTACAGGGGGTTGGTATCGACGGCCGGTTGTACAGCAGCGACCTCATGACCTTCACCACCCCTTCCTCGACCGAAGCTGGTCTGCCGGGCCTGAACGTCGCCGTCGACGGGGTAGTGGTTGATTCTTCCTCCCAGTTCTCAGATGCCTTTGCGGCCTCCGGCGCCATCGATGGGGACCTGGGGACGGAATGGTCGTCCGGCGGTGACGGAGATGATGCCTATTTGGTCGTTGACCTGGGCCGACCCGTCGAGATCGTTGGAGTCGGTTTCCGCACGAGAGAGATGAGCGACGGCACCGCCATCGCCAACTCGTTCACCGTCACGATCGACGGCGACACGTACGGCCCCTTTCGGGCAGGACCGGGCCTCGCCATCGGCGAGGTGAGCGCCGTTGGTCAATTAGTCCGGTTCGACGTAGACACCTCTACCGGAGGCAACACCGGAGCGGTCGAGGTCGAGATCTACCAGGCGGGCGGCTAGTCCTAGCGGCGGCTGTGCCGACCACCTGGTGTTCACGTGTGGGGATGGTTCTCGGGCTGTCTGGACCGTTCAAGCCCTTACTCGCCGCCGTGCTCCCGCACGCAGCGACGATCAGAGCAATGATGAAGACCGGCCAGACGATCTCGAGGTTCCGTGTCATTATGTCCTGCTCCAAGACCTCTCTCGTGGTGTAAGCGGCCTTAGCCGCTGGTGGTGAGGCTCACGACCAGCGTCCCGTCGATGACCTCGCCCAACAGCGACACGCTGTCGTCGGTCCAGGTGACCCCCTCTGCGTTGCTGAGCGGAACGGTGATCGCTTCTTCATATCCGGTTACGGGAATCGACGCTCCACCGCACTGGGGTGGGTAGGACTCGGCCAAGACTTCACACAACCGGGCGGCGGTCCCGTCGTCGAGCAGAAAACCCTGCACGGCGATCACGCCGCTGGCGTCGGTATTCAAAGCTTCGGAGACCGAGAGACCTCCGTCGATCAACATCCCGTCTGAGGCGACGGAACCTCCGCCGGTGCCGACCACCGGTTCGGTGTCGTTGGGGAGCGGCCCGGATGAATCGTCGCCCAGAACGATCGTGTCGACGCAGTTGGGTTCGCCGGGGGCGCAGACGCCTGCAATTGCCGGGGTGTCTCCCGGGTTGTCGTTGGGTGGTAGCGAGGCCGGGTCTGCGTTGCCTGACCCGCTGCTGCACGCCGCGGCCAGAAGCGCGAGAGTGGTGAGGACCCCCGCCAGGCGACCCGGGCCGGTGACTTTCTTTTTCATGCTTCGTCCTTCTTTCGAGATTGGAGGTGTTTCTCTCCCGATCACAGCTACGACGAACCGGACGATCAAACGGTTCCCACCACCAAGATCATGGCCCGTCTTGCGGGGAACCACGTCGGAGCAGGGAGCATCCGCCGGCAGGATCAGCCCTGGTCAGGGCCGACGCCATATTCCCTTCCGGTCTCTCGGCGCTTGGCAACGCACAAGGCCGGGGTGCGGAATTCACGAACGACCATAACTTTCTTGTCCTCTCACTCGTCTTCCCTGGGAAGAGAGAAACTGACCCAGGAGGGCCCAGGACGTGTGGCTACTGTCAACCTCATCGAACTCAATCCCATCGAACGTTTCTATCGGACGCATGCGGACGCGGTCTACGCGTTCTTGGTTTCGCTGTGTCGGGACCCGGTTTGGGCGGAGGATCTGATGCAAGACACCTTCGTCAAGGCTACGAGGTCCATGGGTGGCTACCGGGGCGGCAATCCCCGATCGTGGCTGTTCTCGATCGCCCGGTCGGTTTTCATCGACGATACGCGGCGACGGCGCGCGATTCCGGTTGACGAGATCGAAGAGAACGGTGTTGTGGATTCCGATGTCACCGAGCTCATTCTCATCGAACGATCACTATCGAAACTGCCCGAACGGCAGCGAACCGCACTGCTGCTGGCCGACAAGGCCGGTCTGAGCTACGCGGAGGTTGCCGAAGCGATTGGATGCTCGGATGCCGCGGTGAAAGTGTTGATCCACCGGGCCCGGATGTCGTTTCGGGCTCACTACACGGAGAACAGCGTATGAATCACGAAGAAGCTCAGGAACTCCTCGAGGACTATGTCGATGAGCGACTCGACCGGCCGGTCCGTGATCAACTCGAGAAGCATCTCAGCGGGTGTCCGGAATGTCGCTCGATTCTGGACGGCGTTGCCCCGGTGGATCTCGAAGCCTTGGGTAGCGCTGATGTCGATGAGCGAACCCTGCGTCGTTCGGTTCGACGGGCGTTGTGGCGCACCGTCATCGACGCAGCCGGCCTGCTCGTCCTGCTCGTCTTCGGCCTTTGGGCGATCTCGAACTTCGTCGTGCATCCCCTTCTCATGAACCGGGGCGGCCGGGCGGCGGCGGTTGCTCGGGCAACGTTCGACGTTGCCGGCATGTTCAACCGGGGAGCTTTCGTGGATGACTTCACCATCGATCCCGGAGTGTTCGACCGGACCTTCACCGCCAGGGTCCAGATGCCCGTCGGGGCCGGCAGGGTCGATCTCGGCACCGTGTCGTCTCGCATCGGTCTGTTCGGATCCGGAGGGGGCACGATCTGGCCTTTCGCCGACTCCGAATCCAGGGCGGGAGCTGTCCAAGACATACTCGGCCGGTTGGGTGGCGGAACGGTCGCCACCGTATCCGTCGACTTCTACCCAGCGATCTCCGTTGACCAGGCGCAGTTGCTGGCAGAGCATCCCGGCGCTGACGTGAGTGTGGTGTGGGCCGGGTTCCTCCTCTCCGAGGCCGCCCCGGAAGTCGCAGCTTCCGATCCGCTTCGCATGCTGGGATACTCGACCTGTGTTGGGACCGACCAGATCCCACCCAGTGTCTTCGCCAGCTACTCGGGCAACGCGGGCGGATACGCCTTCGCGGCGCATCCTTCTTCGGTACGGAACGCTCTGCAGGAGGTCCGCCGCTCCATCAACCATCTCGCCGAGCACCCGAATGTGGCGGCCCAACTCTTCGAAGGCGCCAATAGCGGCCAGTTCCAGCGGGTTGCTGCCTACCTGGCCGACACCGACCCGCAGGTAGAAGCCCTGGTAGTCACCGGACCAACAGATGAGATCCTGAAGTTCATCGACCAAGCCGACACCAAAGACGGGCGCGTTCTGGCAGTGGACTTTTACAACTGGTACCGCCCGGTGTGTGGGAGCTGATATCCATGGATACCTACACACGCATCAGACGGAACCGATCCATGGTCAAGGGTTCAGCCGTCTTTGTCATCCTCTTCTCGATCGCCGGTGCGGTATTCGGGATCCGGTCAGCGACCGAGATAACCGTGCTGCAAGCAGTAGCGACGATGGTGGCGATGGCGCTGCCGGCCGCATTCGCTCTGGCCTCTCTCGACAGGCGGCCTTCGCTCCTGGCGGCTGCCGTCTTCGCCGCAGCAGTCATCGCAGTAGCGATTCCTGAGTTCCTGCCGGTGTGGCTGCTAGCCGGAGGAGCCTGGATCCTGGCGATTCGAAACCGGCCCCGACCGTTGCCCGACCCGCGTTGGGTTTGGTTCGGTCGACCGCTTATCGCAGTTGCGGTGATCGTGCCCCTCATCCTCCTCTTCGGGCATGCTGATCCAGCTTGCACTCTGACGACCGAAGATGGTCGGGTCGAGCAGGTTGACCCCGCCGCCCGGGGCCTGGACCCGGGATGGCGATGGGGTTTTCCCGGCTCGTCCATCAGCGTCTCCAGCTTCGAGTCGTCAACCGGCGAAGGAACGACCGAGGTGGAGGAGTGTTCCTCGGACCGGGTGCTGCCGTGGGAGGCGCTGGTGTCGTTGACGGTAAGCGGCCTGATCATCGCCCTCGCTTTTCGATGGCCGGCCACGGACCGGCTTGGGTGAACCGCGATTTCGCCCTCGCCGGGCACCCAGGACAACGAGCCCTTCGCCGGCGCCCCAGTCGGGGGAGATGCCCGAACCATGCCTTGTCGGAGAGAGCGGAGCTCTCCTAGTCGATTGGTACGCGGTGTGCCAGGCCGTACTGGAGCACTGCGTCGTATTGCTCTTTGAGCGCCGAGAGGTAGATCGTCTCCTCGTAGTTGACCGCTACGGATGTGACACCAACAACGCTGACGGTCCCGTCGATCGCCGAGCTGTGATGCACCAGGTAGTCGCCCAACCACTCCAGGTCCGTGCCGATGAGACGGGACTTCTGGGCGTGGGTGCCACCGATATTGATGACGGTCCGGTATGAGGACCCGGCGATCCGCGCGTCGGCGAGCCCCTTGATGGCGTCCTCGCGGTCCCGGGTTGAGCGCTCGTAGTGCTCCTCCCGGTCGGCGCGGATTTCGATGCTGGCCGGTTCGACCTCGACCATCTCGACGATGTAGTCGTACCAGTCCGATCCCCATGCGGCGATCAGCGTCGACCCCTCCGCCTCCAGGGCGGCGCGCAGCGACTCGATCGCTTCGGTCTGGGTCGTCGGGGTGGCGTAGTCGCCTCGTAGGAAGGCCGTAACGGGCCCGGCACTCGTCAGGTGCCCCACCAGGGTCTCCAGCAGATCCCGGAAGGCGGCGGGACCGCCGTAGTCGTCGAGGTTCACGTCGATCGAACGAACATGAACGCGCTCCGCCGGAGAGAGCGTGGCGTTGAATTCCCGAAGCAACGCGAACATCGGGCGACCAGCGACCTCGGGGGTTCCCAGGTCGGTTCGAGCCGCCCGCCGCCCACGTAGTCGTCGAGGATCCAGTCGGCCATCTGCGGCCACTCGACCAGGAGTTGGCGAAACCCGCGAGTATGCAGGTCCCGCAGCAGGGCGGCCATGAACTCGTAGTGCTCACGGAGGTGGTGGGTCTCGCCGACCACGATGACCCGGTTCGCTGCCAGCCGATCAAGCACCGGGTCGGGGATCGCCTGCCCGGTGAACGCTACACCATCGCGCTCGATCACCGCAGAAAGCTCCGCCGCCGTGACCTCAGGTACGGAACACGCGGCCACAACCACCGCCAGCCCGAGGATCGCCCAGATCCCCACCTTTCCCATCGAG
>Ga0224512_10002210_pt1 | contig 18010 bp, 18 predicted proteins | sample SF_May12_sed_USG_4_FD_169103 | JGI IMG/M metagenome (GOLD analysis project Ga0224512, IMG submission 169103) | Sediment microbial communities from San Francisco Bay, California, United States - SF_May12_sed_USGS_13 | ecosystem: Environmental > Aquatic > Marine > Sediment | place: USA... | reverse complement strand
ACGACGGTGCGTCTCTACCTGCCCATCACGGCCCGTGAGGCGGAAGACGTTGTGGATGAAGGCGCCCAATCCGGGGTCGAGGCCGGTGCTTGAGGCCTTTGCGCGGCCGTGAAATCCGTTATGATGTCGTTCCTCTAATCCTCACCTTCAAGGCAACGGCGGATGGCGGCGGCCGGCGGCGCAAGGGTTCCTTTACGCACACAATGGGCGGTCTACGGCATCGGTGGTTTCTCGACCACCATGCACTTCATGGCCATGACCATCGTGCCGCTGTGGGTGGTGAAGTTGGACCTCTCGCCCTTCTGGCTGGGCGTCGTGCTGGGATGCCGGCCTCTGCTGCCCCTGTTCCTGTCGATCCATGTCGGGTCCATGCTGGACCGGGCCGGGGCCAGGCGCGTGATGTTGTTCTTCGCGGTCCTCGGCATGATGGCGCCGATCCTCTATCCCTTCATGCCCTGGGTCTGGGCCATCATCCTGGCCCAGCTCATCTGGGGTCTTGCCGACAACACCTCCTGGATCGGCGCCCAGGCCCTGGTCGGCAAGCTGATGGAGGGACGCACGCTGTATGCCGGCCGCCTGTCGTTCATCAGCCGCATCGCCAATGTGTTGGGGCCGCCCCTGGTGGGCACCGCCTGGGACCTGCTGGGCCCGCCCGGGGCCTTTCTGCTGTGCACCGTCTGGGGCGTGGGCGGCCTGATCTCCGTTCTGTTCCTGCCGGACATGCCCGCCGCGGAATCCGCCCGGAAGGCCGATCCGGACGGCGCCACCCTGCCCGTCAAGGGTGGGCTCCGCGCCCTGCTGCCCGATGTCTCCGATTATCTCGACGCCTTCCGCCTGGTTGCTCTGCCGACCGTGGCCATCACCCTGGCCATCGGCATGATGACCCATGTCGGCGGCAATATTCAGGGTACTTTCTACATCGTTTGGCTCAACGAGGTCGGCATCCCCGGGACCTTAATCGGTCTCCTCATTTCCATCGCCAACCTGGCCGCCGGGTTTGGATCTCTCCTGGCGGCGCCGCTGATCCGGGTGTTCCGCGCCTACTGGCTGCTGTGGTTCGTGGTCTGGTGCGGCATCGTCCTGATCTGCATCACGCCGATATTGGGCACCTTCGTGGTGTTCGCGATCGTGCTGGCCTTGCGGTCGTTGCTGTCGGGTGTCCACCAGCCCCTGGTGATCTCCCTGATGCTGAAAACCTGCGGCGGCGATGCCCATGGCCGGGCGATCGGCTTGCGGGCGACGGCCAACCGCATCACTTCCATCGGGGCGCCGATTCTGATGGGGGCGATCGCCGAGGTGATCGGCATCGAGGCAAGCTTCTACGTCATGGGCGTCGTCGCCAGCGCCGGCATGGTGGCGATCGCCTGGTGGATGACACGCCATCCGGAAATCCACCGCGCCGCGCGCGACGTCTAGATCCCCCGCTCAGGCTTCCGCCGCCGGTCCCGAGACCCCGTGCGGGCGCGGCCGGCCGTCCGGGCCGACATTGACGAAGACGATCTCGCCGACCTCGGTGATCAAGGTGCCGCTGGTCATGTCGCGCACCTGGCAGGTCACGGTGATCGAGGTGGTGCCGAATTTCAATGCGGCGCAGCCGATCTCGAGGATGTCGCCAAGCCGGGCGGCGGACACGAAGTCGACCGTCGACATCAGTTTGGTCAACAAGTTGGTGGAGCCCAATTGGCACGAGGCGAAGATGAAAGCTTCTTCGTCGATCCATTCCAGTGCCCGGCCGCCGAACAGGCTGCCGTGGGGGTTGAGGTCCCGTGGGGTGACGACTTTGCGGGTCTTGAATTCCATATCCGGTCCAGGGGTCGTTGGTGAGGGCGGGGCTGCCGAGTCCCGCCATGATGGGATAAAGGACGCGAAAGGGAAATGCCGTCGCGCCCGGCGGCTTCAACCGCCCGGCCAGTTTTCTCCCAGCAGCGCGCGATAGACGCCGAGGGTCTTGGCGTTGATGACCTCGGCGCCGAAGCGTTCCTCGGCAAGACGGCGGCCGGCCTCGCCTAGGCGCCGGCGCAAGGCCGGATCCCGCGCCAGCCGTTCGATGGCATCGGCGAGTGCGGAGGCGTCCCGGGCCGGGACCAGAAGGCCGGTTTCGCCGTCGCGCACGATATCGCGCAGGCCCGGACCGTCGGCGGCGATCAGCGGCCGGGTGCAGGCCGCGGCCTCGATCAGGGAATGGGGCACGCCCTCGCGGTAGTAGGACGGCAGCAGGGCGATGTGGCTCTCGGCCCAAAGGCCGGGGACATCGTCCACATGACCGAGGATCTCGACATCGCCTTCCCGCGCCCAGCTATCCAGCGTTTCCTGCGGGATGGCCGATGGGCTCTCCGGATCAGGCCCGCCGGCCAAGGCGATGCGAACGTCGATCCCCCGATTTTTCAGCAGCCGCGCCGCTTGTACCGTCTCGAACATGCCCTTTTCCCGAATCATGCGCGACACCAGGACCGCCCGGGGCGGGCCGGGCGGTTCCGGCATCGGGTGGAAGCGCACGAGGTCGACGCCGACGCCTGGCAACACGAGGAGCCGCTCCGGCGCCACGATCCCGCCTTCGGCCAGCGCCCGGCGGTCGTCGTCGTTCTGGACGATGGTGCGCGCCTCCGCGCGGTCCAGCAGCGCCCGCATGGCGGCCAACACCAGGGGCCGCAGCAGGCGCGCGCGCAGGGCGGAGGAGGCAAAGACATAGCCCATCCCGGCGATCGCCTGGATGATCCGGCGGACCCCGGTCAGCCGCGCGGCTAGGCTGCCTAGAAGCGCGGTCTTGAGCGCGACGTGATGGACCACGTCGGGGCGAAAGGCGCGGTAGGCGCGGGCGATGCGCAAGACCACGGCCGCCAGGTGAAAGGGGTTGAGGCTGCGCCGGTCCATGTCGAGCGGGATCAGGGTCAGGCCCGCCGCGGTGATCTCCTCGGCCCCGTCGGATACCCGGCAGGCGACGCCCACTTCACATCCCGCGTCCTTGAGTGCCCGCGCCAGGCCGATCCAGTGCCCGGTGAAGTACCAACTCTCGGTGATGAGAAAAAGGACCCGCGGCTTCGATCCGGTCATCGTTTCCCGTTGCTTCCAGGGCGGCGGATGCCGGCCGCCCGCGGCGCGACGATCCTAGTGTGGAACGCGCGACAATAGAACCGCGGTGGCGCACAGCCAAGCGCCGCCTGGGGTTTTTCCGGGCGGGGCGGTCGGGATTGCGGGAAAGGCGGTGCTAGATGCGGATGTCGAGGCCCGCGCCTTGCGGCAGCAGGTCTGCGTTGAAGTCGCGCGCGCCGATATAGGCGATGGAAGCGGAGCCGTGGCGATCCGGACCGGCAATCTCGGGAACGACCTCCTGCGCGATATGCTGAGCCAGGAAGGAGAGCATCATGCCGCCGCGCGGCGGGTTGAAGGAGGCAGGGGCGTCCGCCTGGGCCACCAGATCCGTGCCGATCGCGGCGGCACCGGCGGTTTCCCGGTCGCCCAGGAGATCGCGGATATGGCGACGATTTTCGGCCTGGACCGCGCTGATGCGTTGGGTCTCGGCCGCCGGCCTGAGCGGCGCCGGGGGTTGGGTGGAAAACCCGCTCCGCCCTACCGCCATTCCGGAGTAGGAAACAATTCCAGGATAATGCACGCGCCTGTTTCCCTGCCTAAGGTCCCGAGAAATTAGATCAAATTTGTTTAAATTGTACTGACAATCCTGTCAACTAAAATTTAAGGACTCATTAATAAAATTTTAACTAATATTTAACCATTCCGAATCGGTAAATGTACTGTTTTCAATGTATTGCAATTTTACGAAGATTTAACCTTAATGTTTATTTAAAGAAAAATTCCCGAGGGACCGTTTCGGCGGGCCGATGTGGGGTGGTACCCTCGGCGCCGCGCGCCTCCCGCGCCGCGCCACAGCAGGAAAGGACGAGACGTGACCAGCCAAGCCGGATCCCCGCTTCCCAACGACCTCGATGCCTATTGGATGCCGTTCACCGCGAACCGCCAGTTCAAGGCGGCGCCTCGCATCCTCGCCCGCGCCAAAGGCATGCACTATTTCATGGCCGATGGGCGGCAGATCCTGGACGGAACCGCAGGCCTTTGGTGCGTCAATGCCGGCCATTGCCGGGACGAGATCGCGGCCGCCATCGCCGCCCAGGCGGCGGAGCTCGACTATGCCACCGCCTTTCAGATGGGCCATCCGGGCGCTTTCGAGCTGGCGGCGCGATTGGCGGCGCTGGCCCCCGGCGACCTCGATCACGTGTTTTTCGTGAATTCCGGCTCCGAGGCGGTGGAAACCGCACTCAAGATGGCCCTGGCGTATCACGCGGCCCGCGGCGAAAGCGGCCGGACCCGTCTGATCGGCCGGGAGAGGGGCTATCACGGGGTCAATTTCGGCGGCATGTCGGTGGGGGGCATCGGCAACAACCGCAAGCAATTCGGCGCCGGCCTGGCGGGCGTCGATCACCTGCCCCATACCCACGATCTGGAACACAACGCCTTTTCCCGGGGCCAGCCCGATTGGGGCGCCCATCTGGCCGAGGATCTCAACCGCCTGATCGCCCTGCACGATGCGTCCACCATTGCCGCCGTGATCGTCGAACCGATGGCGGGGTCCACCGGCGCCCTGGTGCCGCCCAAGGGCTATCTGGAGCGGTTGCGCGAGATCTGCGACGCCCACGGCATTCTGTTGATCTTCGACGAGGTGATCACCGGCTATGGCCGCCTCGGCGCATCGTTCGCCGCCGAGCGCTTCGACGTCCTGCCGGACCTCATGACCACAGCCAAGGGGCTGACCAACGCGGCCATCCCGATGGGCGCCGTGTTCGCCCGCAAGGGGATATTCGAGACCTTCATGGCCGGGCCCGAAGCGGTGATCGAGCTGTTCCACGGCTACACCTACTCCGGCCACCCGATGGCCTGCGCGGCGGCGCTGGCGACGTTGGACATCTATGAAAAGGAAGATCTGTTCGCCCGGGCGGCGGGGCTCGAGCCCTATTGGCAGGAGGCGGTCCACCGTCTCGACGGCGCCGACAACGTCATCGACGTGCGCGATATCGGGATCGTCGCCGGGATCGAATTCGCCCCCCGGGAGGGCAAGCCGGGGGCGCGGGCCTACGACGTCTTTACGAAATGCCTGGAACTGGGCGCCTTGACCCGCCAGGCCGGGGACGTCATCGCGCTGTCGCCGCCTTTGATCATTTCCGAAAACGAGATCGACCGGCTGGTCGAGATCCTGGCCGAGGCCATCGCCGCCACCGCCTGACGCCACCGCCTGAAAAGGGCGGCCTCCCCGGACAGCGGGCTATCCGCCCTTGCGCTCGGTATCCTCGATCAGGCGGCGCAGGCGCTCCTGCAGGGCGTCGATCCGGGCATGGGCCCGGTCGGTTTCCAGATCGTCATGGACCCGCCGCGGCGTGATCTTGGGGCCTTCCCGGTTGGCGAAAGCGTCGAGCGCCCCTGCGATGTGGCGCGACAACACGCCGCGTTCCGGGTGGCGGCGCAGGCGGATCAGGCGATGAAGGACGGTTTCGTCGAGAAGGCCTTCGGTGCTTTCGCGCTCGAAGATGATCTGGGCCAGGACCTGACGGGTCAAATCGGTGCCTTTCCCGGCCGCCAGCACGCGGACGCGGGTCCCCTCGCCAACCATGCGCGCGACGTCCTCCAAGGTGACGTAGCGGGATCGGCTTGTATCGTATAGGCGCCGATTCGCGTATTTGCGAATGACGACCGAGGGCCTGCCGGCCTCCCCAAGTTCGGCCATTCCCAGTCGTATGCTCCCTGCCGGCGGCGCGTCTCCCCCGTGCCGCCTAAGTCCCAGCCATTGCACCGGATTTGGGCCCCTAGCGCAACCCTCTTCTTGGGCCGTGGTTAACCTTGACGGGGCTCAGTCCGGCGGGCCGTCGCCGGGAGCCAGTTCGAAACCGGAGAATTCGAAGGCCGGCGAGACGGTGCAGCCGACCAGCGTCCAGGCGCCGAGGCTCTTTGCCGTCTGCCAGGCCCGGGCGGGGACGATGGCCTGGGGCCGTTCCCCGGCCGCGACATCGGGGCCGAGGATGATCCGCCGCTCCGTGCCGTCCCGGCGCAGGGTGAGGGCCAGGGGCGCGCCCGCGTAATGGTGCCAGATCTCGGTCGCATCGATGCGGTGCCAGGCCGAGACCTCGCCTTCCTGCAACAGGTAATAGATGGCGGTGCCCGATCCGCGGGCCCCCGCCGCCTGGTCCCGCCAGGTTTCGCGAAAACGGCCGCCCTCCGGATGGGGCTCAAGCCCGAGCGCGGCGATCAGGGCGTCCGGCCCCCCGGATTCCGTCATGGCAGTCCCTTCCGGCCCGGCCGGCGGGGCTCAATCCGCCGGTGCGGTCGCCCGCATGTGGGGCGTCTGGTCGTATTCCGCGAACCAGGCCGCGAGCTTGGGATGATCGGCGCGCCAGTCGGTATCGGGCAGGATGCGATCCATGAAGGAGAGCGTGCAGCCCAGGGTAATCGGCACGATGGTCGGCGCCGCGACCATGGCGTCGAGATCCCGTTCGATCTGGGCGAGGCCGAGGGTGATCTTGCGCTTCTGGCGCTCGTCCCACCAGGGCGAGAACTTGCCCTCCTCGCGCCGGGTTTCCATGCGGCGCAGCACGGCGGCGTCCATCACCCCATGGATGAGGGCCTCGTGCTGTAGCACGCGGCGCCTTGCGGCTTCGTCCTTGGGGTAGAGTTCGGGCCCGCCCGCCAGGCCGTCGACATACTGGCAGATCAATTTGGATTCGATCAGCACCTCGCCGTCGTCGGTCACGAACGCCGGAACCTTGTTGAGCGGGTTCCTGTCTTCGGTGTCGTTGCCTTCGGCCCTGGCATCGACCAGCTCGATCCGGCCGTCGACCCCCTTTTCCAGGGCGGCGACCCGGACCATGCGGACATAGGGCGAGGTCGGTGCGTAGTAAAGCTTCATGTCATGTCCTCCCTGGCGGCCCCAGGCCGGCCGGCCCGGGCCCAATGGCCTCGGAACGGCCGCTAGAATTTATCCTTGCGTCGCCGGGTTTCGGCAAAGACCTCCACCGGCGCGGCCCCGGTCATGCCGATGGCGGCCATCAGTTCCGGCTCGCCCGCCCGCAGGAAGGGGTTGGTGGCCCGTTCCTCGCCCAGCAGCGAGGGCACCGTGGCGATGTCTTCGGCACGCATGCGGTCGACCTCCGCCGCACGGGCCTGAAGCGCCGCGTTGTCGGGCTCGATGGTCAGCGCGAAGCGGGCATTGGTCTGGGTGTATTCGTGGGCGCAGTAGACCTGGGTGTCGTCGGGCAGCGCCCGGAACTTGGAAAGCGCCTTCCACATCTGGTCCGCGGTGCCTTCGGACAGGCGCCCGCAGCCCATGGCGAACAGCGTGTCGCCGCAGAACAGCGCCCTGGAATCGGCGAACCAATACATGATGTGGCCGAGGGTGTGACCGGTCACGTCGAAGACCTGCGCGCGCTCGGTGCCGAGGTCGTAAGTGTCGCCGTCGGCAACTTGGACGTCGATGCCGGGGATTCGGTGCGCGTCGGCAGCGGACCCCACGACGGTACAGCCGTATTTTTCCTTGAGCTCCAGGTTGCCGCCGGTGTGGTCGCCGTGATGGTGGGTGTTGAGGATGTGGGTGAGCTTCAGGCCCAGCGCCTCCAGCTTGTCGATCACCGGTTGGGCATCGGCGGGATCGACGACGGTGGTGGCGCCGGAGTCCGGCTCGTGGGCGAGCCACAGGTAGTTGTCGGTGCGCGCGGGAATACGGTGAATTTGAAGCTTGGCCATGGCGCCGGGGTCTCCATCGGTTGTGCCGAGATGGTTGAAGATACCACCGACCGGGGCCCGGCGCCAACGGGGGCGGGGACGCAAATCCCGCGCAGGTCCGCGTTGGGCTGTGATAATCTTTCGCCCATGTGGATGGACGTGGTCGATCTCAGGGATTTCTATGCCACCAGCCTGGGCCAGGTGGCGGCCCGGGCGGTGCGGCGGCGCATCCGCGAGATCTGGCCCGATCTGACCGGCCGTCGGGTGCTGGGGCTGGGCTACGGGCCGCCCTATCTGCGGCCGTTCCTGGACGATGCCGAGCGCATCATCGCCGCCATGCCGGCGGGCCAGGGCATCATCCATTGGCCGCGCGGCGGTCCCGGCCGGACGGTGCTGGTGGACGAGGCCGACCTGCCCTTCCCGGACAATTCCATGGACCGGATCCTGCTGGTTCATGGGCTCGAGCATACCGAGCAGCTGCGCGCCATGCTGCGCGAGGTGTGGCGGGTGTTGGACGAATCCGGGCGCATTCTGGTGGTGGTGCCCAACCGGCGGGGCATCTGGGCGAGGCTGGAGCGCACGCCCTTCGGCCATGGCCATCCCTATACCCCGGGCCAGCTCTCGCGCCTGTTGCGCGATTGCCTGTTTACGCCGACGGCGGAGGCCGCCGCCTTGTTCATGCCGCCCTTGCGCTCGCGCATGGTGCTGGGCGCGGCCCGGGCGTGGGACAATGTCGGCAGCCGCTGGTTCCCCCGTTTTGCCGGCGCCGTGGTGATGGAGGCGGGAAAACAGATCTATGCCGCCAGCGCCGTGACCGCGCCCGCCCGCAGGCGCAGGGTCGAGGCCGAGGCCGATGTCGGCCTGCCGCGTCTCGACGGCGGCTGAGGCTAACCCAACAGGAAGACCGCCTGAACCGCGAACAGGTTGGCCGAGGCCGATGCGGGATCGACCTGGCGGCTGGTGCCGGACGCGCCGACCGCGTAGCAGCGTTCAATCGGGATGCCCATGTCGTCGGCCAGCGCCACGAAATCGCGGATCGTGCAGGGGTGGATGTTGGGCGTGTTGAACCAGCTTTCGCCGGGCGATTCCCGAACCGGCACCTGGCCCCTCAAGGCGAAATGCAGCCGGTTGCGCCAATATCCCGCATTGGTGATCGACACCACCGCCTGCTTGCCGATGCGCAACAGCGTTTCCAGGGTGCCGCGCGGGTCGCGTACGGCCTGGATGGTCTGGCTCAGCACGACGCAGTCGAAGGATCCGGTGGGATAGGTGCTGAGTTCGGTTTCCGCGTCCCCCTGGATCACCGACAGGCCCTGACCCAGGCAGGCGGCGACCCGTTCACGGCTGATCTCGATCCCCCTTGCGTCGGCCCCCTTGGCATGCGCGAGGTGGTAGAGCAGGGCGCCGTCGCCGCAGCCGACATCCAGCACCCGGGCGCCCGCCGGCACCAGATCGGCGATCAACTGCTGATCGACCCGGATGCCGTGGCCGGGCCGCGAGCCCGATGCCCCGGAGGCGGGACCCTGCGGCTGGGCGCTCATGGCCGGGCCAGGCCCCGGAGCTCCGCCGCACCGTCAAGGAAGCCGCGGACCACGTTGTGATAGTCGTCGATCTCCATCAGGAAGGAATCGTGGCCCTGGTCGGTGTCGATCTCGACGAAGCTGACATTGGCCCCCACCGCGTTCAGTGCGTTGACGATCTCGCGGTTTTCCGCGGTCGGGAACATCCAGTCGCTGGTGAAGCTGATGACCCCGAACCGGACGGTGGTGCCGGCGAAGATGTCTGCCATTACGCCGCCGTGTTCCTGGACCAGATCGAAATAGTCCATCGCCCGGGTGATGTAGAGGTAGGAGTTGGCGTCGAACCGGTCGACGAAGGTGATTCCCTGGTGGCGCAGGTAGCTTTCCACCTGGAAATCGGCTTCGAACCCGTAGGTGACCCGCTCCCGGCCCTGGAGGCTACGCCCGAACTTCCGCGTCAGTGCCGATTCCGAGAGATAGGTGATATGCGCGCCCATGCGTGCGACCGCCAGGCCCCGATGGGGCCGCTTGCCTTCTTCCTGGTAGCGCCCGCCGCACCAGTCGGGATCCGCCATCACCGCCTGGCGCCCGACCTCGTGATGGGCGATGTTCTGGGCCGAGGTCTTGAGCGCCGTGGCGATGGGCATGGCGGAAAACACGCGTCGGGGAAAGCGCACGGCCCAGTCGAGCACCTGCATGCCGCCCATGGAGCCGCCGATCACCGCGAACAGGGTGTCGATGCCGAGATGATCGACCAGCAGGTTCTGCACGTTGACCATGTCGCCGATGGTGATGACGGGAAAATCGAGTCCCCAGGGCTTGCCGGTGGCGGGATTGATCTCGCTGGGGCCGGTGCTGCCCATGCATCCGCCCAGGATGTTGGGACAGATCAGGAAGTAGCGCTCGGTATCCAGCGGCCGGCCCGGGCCCACCATGGTTTCCCACCAGCCGGGGCGGCCCGATACCGGATGGGTGCCGCAAACGAACTGGTCGCCGGTCAGCGCGTGGCAGATCAGGATGGCGTTGGACTTATCGGCATTCAGGCGGCCCTGGGTGGTATAGGCCACGGTGATGGGACAGAGGGTGGCACCGGATTCCAGGCGCAGCGGCTCGCCATCGGCGAGCACCACGGATTCGCCGGCCGCGATCGCGGCGCTCGGGGCGCCGTTTGGGGTTTCCTGGGTGTTTGTTCCGCTCACTTTAACCTCTGCCGCCCAAATCTCGCCTTCGGCCGGTCTGCGCCTCAAGTCCCGTGCGGGGGTCGATAACGACCGGGCCCAAGGGAAGGGATTGCTAGGGGCCATAGGGCGACCTGTCAACGTTTTCTTTGATTTTACAGTCTCTTGCCATTATGACTAGCGACCTGAATCGAGGTCCCCGCCGCGGATACCGGCGGGGTTCCGTTTTTGGGCACAGGATGAAATGACGGAACCGCAGCCGACCCTATCCCAACTTAGGGACGAAATCGATCGCCTGGACGACCAGTTGATGGATCTGCTGTTGAGCCGCGCCCGGCTGGTCGACCGGATCGGCCCGCTCAAGGGGGCCAGCGGCGATCCGGTGCTGCGGCCGGGGCGCGAGGCGATGATCCTCCGCCGCCTTCTGGCCCGCGCCGGAGCGACCTTCGATCGCGCCGCCGTCACCCGCATTTGGCGCGAAATCGTCTCCGCCGCGGTCCGCCAGCAGGGCCCCTTCCCGGTCGCCGCCTCGATGCCCGATGACGGGTCTTCGTGCTGGGCGCTCACGCGCGACCACTTCGGTGCGTCGGCACCGATCACCGCGCTTCCCGGACCGGCGCAGGTCGTCGGCGCCGTGTCGCGGGGCGAGGTCGCGGCCGGCGTCGTGCCCTATCCCGTGAGCGACGATCCCGAGCCCTGGTGGACCCGCCTGATCAGCGATGCCGCGCCCCGGGTCGTCGCCCACCTGCCCGCCGCCATCGGCCTTTCGCCCGCCCGGGGCTGCCCTCAGGGCGTGGTCTTGGCGATGATGGCGCCGGAACCGTCGGGCGAGGACCGCACCCTGATCGCCTTCGAAAGCACGGGCGGTCTCGGGCGCTCCCGCCTGCGCGGCATCCTCGAAGCGCGGGGCCTACCGGTCTGTGCCACCTGGTCGCACCGTTGGGCCGGGCCCGAGCAGAACGAGGCCATCCTTGCCGAGGTCGCGGCGTTCGTGCCCGCCGACGCCGACGTCCTGACCGATCTGGCAGGGGATTGCGGCGAGGGATTCCTGCGCCTCGCGGTGATCGGGGCCTACGCGGTGCCCTGTCGGTTGGGTGACGGGGAAGACGGACCTTCGGGGGCGGAGCGGGGGGCCGGGTCGTGACCGGCGCATTTCCCATCGCGCCGCGCCCCGGGGTGCTGGAGATCGAGCCTTACAAGGGCGGCGAATCCACCCTGGAGGGGCGCGACGACGTCATCAAGCTGTCCTCCAACGAAGGCGCCCTTGGACCTTCTCCCCAGGCGGTTGCCGCGATCAAGGCCGCGACGGCCAATGCCGGTCGCTATCCCGACGGTCATTGCACGGCCCTGCGCGCCGCCATCGGGGCGCGCTTCGGCCTGGATCCGGCGCGCATCGTCTGCGGTGCCGGGTCGGATGAGATCCTGGGCTTGCTGGCCCGGGCCTATGCCGGCGAGGGGGACGAGGTGCTCTACTCGGCCCACGGCTTCGCCATGTATCCGATCTGTGCCCAGGCGGTGGGCGCCAAGCCGGTCAAGGTGCCGGAAACCGACCTGACGGCGGACGTGGATGCCCTGATCGCCCGCGCCGGAAACCGCACGCGCCTGCTTTATATCGCCAACCCCAACAACCCGACCGGCACCTATCTCGACAAGGATGCGCTCAGGTGCCTGCGCGCCGGCCTGCCCGAGGGCGTCGTCCTGGTGATCGACGCGGCCTATGCCGAGTTCGTCACCGAGGCGGATTACGAGGCCGGCGCCGCCCTGGTGGACGAGACCGCCAACACCATCATGACCCGGACCTTCTCGAAGATCTTCGGGCTCGGCAACCTGCGGCTCGGCTGGGCCTACGGCCCGCCCCACATGATCGACGTGCTCAACCGGCTGAGGATGCCGTTCAACGTCTCGGGCATCGCCCAGGCGGCGGGGATCGCGGCGCTGGCCGATACCGGCCACATGGAAATCGCCATCGCCCATAATAGCCGCGAGCGCGCGCGCCTGGCCGCGGGCCTGGCGGCGGCGGGTGTCGTGGTGCCGGCCGGAGTTGGAAATTTCGTGCTCGCCCGCCTCCCGGAGGGCGCCGACCAGGCGCAGGCGGCGGACGCCTACCTGCGCGGGCGCGGCATCATCGTTCGCCGCATGGGTGGCTACGGACTGCCCGACAGCCTGCGCATCACGGTGGGATTGGGGCCGGAGATGGACGCGGTCATCGCCGCGATGTCGGATTTCATGGCGGAACAAGGGGTTGGGAATGGCTGATAACGGGCCCGACATTTCTTTTGAGAGGGTGGCCCTGATCGGCCTCGGCCTGATCGGCTCGTCCCTGGCCTGGGCCATGCGGGCCCGGGGCCTGGCCCGGGACTATGTCGGCTTTTCCCGCAGCGAGGCGACCCGGTCCAAGGCGCTGGAGCTCGGTTTCATCGACCGCGCCGCGGCCAGCGCGGCGGAAGCGGTGGCGGGCGCCGACCTGGTGGTGGTCGCCGTGCCGGTGGGGGCCTCCGGTTCGATCGCCGAGGAAATCGGCCCCCATCTCGCGCCGGGTTCAATCGTCACCGATGTCGGTTCGGTCAAGCAGGCGGTGGTGGACGCCATCGCCCCGCATATTCCCCAAGGCGTGCATTTCGTCCCCGGCCATCCGGTGGCGGGGACCGAGCATTCCGGTCCCGAGGCCGGCTTCGCGGAGTTGTTCGAGGGGCGCTGGTGCATCCTGACCCCGGTCCAAGGCACCGATCCCGGCGCGGTGGCGCGCATAACGGCGCTGTGGCGCGCCCTCGGCAGCGAGGTCGACACCATGGATGCCCGGCATCACGACATGGTGCTGGCGATCACCTCCCATCTGCCCCATCTGATCGCCTATACCATCGTCGGCACGGCGACCGACCTGGAAAGCAGCCTGAAGCAGGAGGTGATCAAGTTCGCCGCCGGCGGTTTCCGCGATTTCACCCGTATCGCCGCCTCCGATCCCGTCATGTGGCGGGACGTGTTCCTCGCCAACAGGGAGGCGGTGCTGGAGATGCTGGGCCGCTTCGATGAGGATCTCACCGCGCTGCAACGGGCCATCCGCTACGGCGACGGGGACAAGCTGGAAGAGATCTTCGCCGCCAGCCGCGCGGTGCGCCGGTCCATCCTGGAGGCCGGCCAGGCCTGACCGCATCCGTGAGTTTGGATCAGGCCACCGCTCGCCGGGCGGTTTGATCCGCCTCATGCCTCGACGGGCTCCCCATGAGGGGGCGACAAGAAGGCCTCACCCTAAGCTTGTCGAAGGGTGATCTTGCCGAGGGTTGGAAATCCCAGGGAATCCTACCAGCGGATTTGCGGCAGCCGGGCGAGACGCGCCGGGCCGACATAGATCACCCGGCTCTGGATCGAAAGGGGCAGCTGGATCACCGCCTCCGATCCGGGGCTGGTGCGCCGGGCCATCATGTCGAGGACCAGCTTCACGCCGCGGGCGACGTTCTCGCGCACCATGCCGGCGGCCACCAGGGCGTCGACGGTTTTTTCATGGCCGGTGATGCGGGCGGCCAGGGATGCCTCGGGCTGAAGGCTGTCATCCAGGCTGAGGGTGCCGTTCCCCGACAGCTTGGCCGGACCCCAGGCCAAGTCGATCTTCTTGATCTCCAGCACGCCGCCGTCCCGGCGCCAGCGGGCGAGGCGGGGCCGCTCCAGGGGCAGGGGTGTGTCACCCATCACCTGGGCTTCCAACTGGAAGTGCGCGAGCTTGCTGCCCAGCACCTTGTCGGCTTCCTTGGGCAGGGTCACGTCGTTGAGTTCCAGGATGATGCCGGCCGATGTCTCGCTGGCGGCGGTCTTGGCCCGGAGAAAGCGGAACAGCTGGACGCTCGCCTTCTCGGCATCGAAGCGCTGGCCGGTCACGGTCTCGCGGATCACCAGCTTTTGCGGCGCCACCTTGAAGATGCGCGGCGCCTCGTTCTGCGCGGCGATGAATTCTCCGGGGGCGGTCCCCGCCGTGATGTCGAGGTCCAGCGGCTGGCGCCCCACGGTGAAGCGCAGCTTGTGGTTCCCGGCGAGATCGAAGGTTGCCCCGCCGGCCCGCCACGGCGCCAGGCGGGCCTGGATCCGGTCGGCCTGCCATTCCCACACGCCCCGCGGCGTGCGCCCGGTGATACGGACCTTGGACACCTCGGCGTTGAAGGTGAGGGGGAAGCCGGTCACCTTGACCGCCGACGTCGAGAAGCTGCCGCCGCCGGCCGCCGCCTCGGATGCGATCTTGGCGATCCGGTCGCGCACCAGATCGGCGCCGACGAACCAGCTGGCGGTGGCCGCGGAGACGGCGGCAAGGAACAACGCGAACAGCCAGAACGAAATGCGGGCGCGCCGCCGTTCGGCCCGGCGGGCAATGATGTCGGTGCTTACGGTCGTAGACATGGTCTCTGTGCCGCCGGGTTGGGAAACCGTTACACTGTGGGTCCAAAGGCAGGCTTGCCAGCGGGCGACTGTAGCCGCAACGGCGCGCCGGATAAAGGGTTCTGGTGAAGAGATTTCAAGGTTTTCCAGGGGACTCCGTCTTCATGGTCGAACGGGAATTTTGGGTGTTTGCCTACGGCTCTCTGATGTGGAATCCGGGATTCGCCTGGGAACAGCGCGTGCCGGCGCGGCTGCACGGCTTTCACCGGGCCATGTGCATCTATTCCCATGTCTGGCGCGGCACGCCAGAGCGCCCGGGCCTGGTGCTGGGGCTGGATCGGGGCGGTTCCTGCCGGGGCCTCGCCTATCGTATCGACCCGCGCCTGGAACCGGAGGTCACGGATTACCTGGAGGCGCGGGAACGGGTGACGGCGGTCTATCTCGGGAAAAGGCTCGCGGTCACCTTGGAAGGCGCGGGCGCGGCAGCGGCCAAGGAGCCGCCCCGGCGGGCCCTGGCGCTGACCTACGTCGCCGACCGGGGCCATCATCAATATGCCGGCCGGTTGCCGGAAGCCGAGGCCGCCCGCCTGATCCGCCAGGGCCGCGGCCGGGGCGGGCTCAATACCGATTACCTGGAAAGCGCGGTGCGCCACCTGGCCGCGCTCGACATGCCCGACGGGCCGCTGACCAGGCTGCATCGACTGGTGCGGGAAGAAAAGCGCTAGGGGCGCCTCAGGCGCACTTGGAATAGCCGCAGGACAGGCACAGGTCGCAGCCTTCCTGGTGGATCATGTCGGCGGTGGCGCATTTGGGGCATTGGGCGCGGCCCGACCCGGCAAGGCCGCCGCCGCGCCGCCCCGAACCACCGCCTTCGGCCCCCTCGGCGGCGGCCTTGGCCGCCTTGGCGGCGAAGTTCTCGCGCGCCGCCATGAAGCCGATGTCGACCAGGTGGCTCTCGATCACGTCGCCGATGGCGGCGAGCAGCGAAGGCACGTAACGGCCCTCCATCCACTGGCCGCCGCGCGGGTCGAACACCGCCTTGAGCTCCTCGACCACGAAGCTGACGTCGCCGCCGCGCCGGAACACCGCGGAAATCATGCGGGTCAGCGCCACGGTCCAGGCGTAGTGGTCCATGTTCTTGGAATTGATGAAGATCTCGAACGGGCGACGGCGGCCGTCGCGGATCACGTCGTTGATGGTGATGTAGATGGCGTGATCGGATTCCGGCCATTTCAGCTTGTAGGTCTTGCCCGGCAGCTCGCCCGGGCGGTCGAGCGGCTGGGTCATGTAGACGACGCCGCCCGCCTCGAACTGGTCTTCGGCCCGGGCCGGCGGCGCGCCGAGGGGCAGCTCTTCCTGCTGGCCGTCTTCGGCCTCGGCCCTGGGCGCTTCCAGCACGGCGCCGGTGACCGCGTTGGGCCGGTAGGTGGTGCAGCCCTTGCATCCCGAATCATAGGCCTTGAGGTAGACGTCCTTGAAGGCGTCGAAGCCGATATCGGCGGGCAGGTTGATGGTCTTGGAGATCGAACTGTCGACGAATTTCTGCACCGCCGCCTGCATGGCGATGTGGGCGCCGGGGCTGAGCCGCTGGGCATCGGTGAAGTAGGAGGGCAGCTCGGCATTGTCGCCGTGGATCCTGCGATATTCGCGGTAGGCGTAGTCGGTCACCTCCTCGTCCCGGCGGCTGCCGTCGGGTTGCAGGACGTGGCGGGTATAGGTGAAGCTGAAGACCGGCTCGAGGCCCGAGGAGACGTTGTCGGCGAACAGCGAGATGGTGCCCGTCGGTGCGATCGAGGTCAGCAGCGCGTTGCGTATGCCGTGACGTTCGATAGCCGCGCGCACGTCCGCATCGAGGCCCGTGACATGGGCGCCGGCGAGGTAGGGTTCCGCCTCATAAGCGGGGCAGGGTCCCTTTTCCCGGGCGAGCTCCGCCGAGGCGAGATAGGCCGCGCGCTCGATTTCCCCCATCCAGGTTTCGGCCAGGGCCACCGCCTCGGCCCCGCCGTAGCGCGCCCGGCACATGATCAGGGCGTCGGCCAGGCCGGTGACGCCGAGGCCCATGCGGCGCTTGGCGCGCGCCTCGGCGGCCTGGGGTTCCAGGGGGAAGCGCGATATGTCGATGGCGTTGTCCAGCATGCGCACGGCGATCGGCACGATCTCGCGCAGGCGCTCGAGGTCCAGCGCCGCCGTTTCGGTGAACGGGTCGCGCACCAGCCGCGCCAGGTTGACGGAACCGAGCAGGCAGGCGCCATAGGGCGGCAGGGGCTGTTCGCCGCAGGGATTGGTGGCGCTGATCTCTTCCGCGTAATACAGGTTGTTCAGGCGGTTGATGCGGTCGATGAAGATGACGCCGGGTTCCGCGCAGTCATATGTGGCGGCCATGATTTTGTCCCACAACTGCCGCGCCTCCACCGTGCGGTAGCTCGTGCCGCCGAAGGTGAGCTCCCAGGGCGCGTCCGCCTTGACCGCTGCCATGAAGGCGTCGGTGACCAGGACCGAAAGGTTGAACATGCGCAGCCGCCCGGGTTCGCGCTTGGCGTCGATGAACGCCTCGATATCCGGATGATCGCACCTGAGGGTGCCCATCATGGCGCCCCGGCGCGAGCCCGCGCTCATGATGGTGCGGCACATGGCGTCCCACACGTCCATGAAGGAGAGCGGCCCCGAGGCATCGGCGCCGACGCCCTTGACCGGCGCTCCCTTGGGCCGGAGCGTCGAGAAATCGTAGCCGATGCCGCCGCCCTGCTGCATGGTGAGCGCGGCTTCCTTGAGATGCTCGAAGATGCCGGCCATGTCGTCAGGCACGGTGCCCATCACGAAGCAGTTGAACAGGGTCACGTTGCGTCCCGAACCGGCGCCCGCGATGATGCGTCCGGCGGGCAGGAATTCGAACCCTTGCAGAACCCCGAAGAACCGTTCGGCCCAGTCGGCGCGGGCTTCCGGTGCCTCGGCTTCGGCCAAAGCCCGGGCGACACGGCGCCAGGTATCGTCGATGGTTTTGTCCACAGCACCGCCGGAGGGGTCCTTCAAGCGGTACTTCATGTCCCAGATTTGTTGGGATATCGCCGAGACGCCGGCCATAGCGGGCTCCGTTCCTGGGGGGTTGGGGGGAACCGGGCGGGGCGGTCGCCGGAACCATCGCCGGCACCCCGGCCTTTCCCAATTAACCCCTTGAAATAAAAAATATTTTTTGACTTTCTCCCGGGCAGGGGCCGTCCATTCTAGGGGGCC
>Ga0224512_10002209_pt1 | contig 18012 bp, 23 predicted proteins | sample SF_May12_sed_USG_4_FD_169103 | JGI IMG/M metagenome (GOLD analysis project Ga0224512, IMG submission 169103) | Sediment microbial communities from San Francisco Bay, California, United States - SF_May12_sed_USGS_13 | ecosystem: Environmental > Aquatic > Marine > Sediment | place: USA... | reverse complement strand
GCCAGCGGTCCGGCCGCCAGCGCCTGTTCCACCTCAGCCGCCAACCGCAAATAGTCGCCCGCGAGGCGCCGCCGGAAGGGATTCGTCCTGGTGGCCAGCGTCCGAGTGGCGGCGACGGCTAGCGCCAGCAGGTCCGGCGGCAATGTGTACACCGAGTACCGCATTGTTCGGGCCCGGATCAGGCTGCGAGCGGCGATAGCCTCGTCGAGGTCTGCGAGCGTAAAGCCGGGGACGCGAGCCAGCGCCGACAGGTAGCCGGTTGGTGCGCTGCTGTATATGCCAACCGATTGCTCAATAGCATCCGCCAGGTCCACTGTGGTCATCCTCACATGTTGCCAGCGCCCGGTGGTTTGCCTGCCGAACGAGGTCGGTCGGATCAAAATCGGCGCTGCTCCACGCCCGGGCTCCAGTTGTTCCCGCTGCAAGATGAATCGCGATGGGATGTCAGCCGGTCGGCGAACAAACGCCGTGCCGGATTATGTCGGCCTTCAGCGACTTCAGCTGGGGGCTTGGCTCGATTCCCATCTCAGTTCGCAGGAGATCATGAATCTGGTTGTACGCCGCGAGGGCCTCGGCAGGACGTCCACACCCCGAAAGCGCCACCATCAGATGGCGCCAGAGGGTCTCTCGCAATGGGTGGGTCATCACCAGTTCTGTCAGCTCACCCACGAGCCTGGCGTGTTCTCCCAACATCATGTCGGCACCGATGCGATGCTCTCGCGCAGTCATCAGCAGTTCCTCGAAGTGGGCGACATGGGGAGCGGCGAAGGGCTCGTCTCTGAGGCCGTCGAGGACCGGCCCGCGCCATAGGTCCAATCCTCGTTGGAGAAGGTCACTAGCGGACGCCGCATCCCCGGCCTCCAGGGCGGTGAGACCAAGCTGAACGAGGCGCTGGAAGACGCAGATGTCGACGTCGCCCGGGTCGGCCCAAAGGACATAGCCGGAGCCATATGTGGCAAGCGTTTCCCCTCGGCCTCCATACAAGATCCGGCGCAGGTTCGAGACGTAGACGCGCAGGCAATGGGCGGCCGTCTCGGGTGGATCCTCTGCCCACAAGCCATCGATGAGCCGCGAGATCGACAGGGTGCGATTCCGGTCGAGCAGCAGCTGGGCGAGTACCGCCTGTTGTTGGCTGCCACCTAGGGGCAACGATTCTTCGTTGCGTTCCGCCTCGAGACACCCGAGCAGCCGAAATCGAACCACTTACACCCCCGTGGCTCAAGTATCACAGCCTGGCCAAGGCTTTTGGGGAGTTGTTTTGACCGACTTCCGATCAGGTGTTGACCGGGCAGGTGCATGCTGGTGGTTATTGGCGAAAAGAGGGGGTGGTGGCGGTTTCTTCACGAGCAATATGTTGACGTCAAAAGGAGTTTTGGACATGCACGGACCTTCAAGAAAACGAAGCAGTGTGAAACCTTTGACAGTGATGGCTGTGCTGGCGCTGGTGCTGGGCATGGTGGCAGTACCGGCCGCCGCCGATCCGCATGCCGACCAGTCCATCGACGTGGTGATCATCGGCGGTAGCACGCTCGACACGAACGTCCCCTGTGGCTTCGGGGCCGACGCCAACTCGATGTCGGCCACGTTCGGTGGTTGCCTGCCGGTGACCGGTCCAGCCGGTGAGCTGGGCGATTTCACTTTCACGCCAATGGACCCGAGCGCGGTGAGCGCCGCCAGCCTGGCCGGCTTCGACACCGCCGTGCTAAACGTGGCTAGCGGTGCGATGGCGTGCAACACCAACACGCTCACGGCGACACAGCAGGACGACCTCGTGACGTTCGTGGGGAACGGACACAAGCTGATCATCTTCGATAGCGAATGTGGGCCGCAGGATTACGGATGGCTGCCCTATCCATTCACGACGGCCAACCCCGGCGCACTTGGGCAAACGGGGACCTTGACGATCTCCGAGGAGAACACTCTCTCCACGGATGCCGCAGGAGCTCACTACATCGATGCCGGATATCTGGGGGGTTCCACAGACGCCGTCGGTGACATGAACGTGATGATGACCTTCGATCCGAACTGGTGCGTCGACATGGCCGGCACCAACGCCCTCGGCGTAACGGGACCGGTCCACACCTATGCCAACTACCCGTCCGGGACCGACGCCGGTCTCATCATCTACAACGGGCTGGATCAGGATTTCCAGTACAACAACGACGCCGAGCTGAGGAAGATGTGGGTCCAGGAGCTGCAGCAGCCCTTCAATCCGTCCGAACTGCCTTGCCGCGTGACTGTGGTGGGTATAACCCTCGGGCCGGATGCCGCTGAGAACTATGTGGGCGAGGACCACGCCGTGACGGCGACGCTCACTGACCTGCTGGGCAACCCGCAGGCGGGTGTCGAAGTGACATTCGAAGTCACCTCCGGCCCCAATGCGGGGGCGATGGGAACCTGCAGTGCCAACGCCGACTGCACGACAGACGGCAACGGTGAGGTGACCTTCACCTACACCGGAAACGGCGGGATGGGCTTGGACACGATCGTGGCCAGCTTCACCACTGAGACCGGTGAAGTGTTCTCCTCGCAGGAGGTGTTCAAGGACTGGGTGGCGCTTCCGGTAGCCGTTGACGTGAAGCCAACGTCCTGTCGGAACCCCTTCAACGTCGACAAGAAGGGCGTGCTCCCGGTGGCGATCCTCGGCACAGCCGATTTCGATGCCACCGCCGTGGATCCGGCGACCGTGTTGCTGGCCGGCGTTTCTCCTCTGCGGTGGAGCTACGAGGACGTGGCTACGCCGTACGAGCCCTACCTTGGGAAGCAGGACCCATTTGACTGCACAGAGGAAGGCCCTGACGGCTACGTCGACTTGACGCTCAAGTTTGACGCTCCCGCGATAGCAGCTGCTCTCGGCCCGGTGGCCGACGGCGACGTTGTCGTGCTGCATCTCGACGGCTTCTTGTTCGATGGTGTTACCTACATCATTGGCGAGGATGTAATCGTCATTCTCGACAAGAAGAAGTAGTCGCCATCATCAATGCACAATGAGGGGTGCGGGCAGATGGCACCCCTCATTGGTGCGCGCCGAGGTCTACAGCTGCGCTCATGTCGGCCGCCCACGCGAATGGCCGGCCTTCTGAGCACCCATCCGCTCCCGGCCAGTGCCAGTGCTCGGTCGTTTCCCTAAGGAACCAGGTCGGTCGGATCAAAATCGGCGCTGCTCCACGCCCGGGCTCCAGTTGTTCCCAGAAGAGCCAGGTCAACAGGCACGGCGACCAGGACACTCACGGTCCGACTGCGGAAGCTCGAGTCATGCACACAGCGGCACTCGACGAGCTCAGCGCCGTTGCGGGCCGCGAAGTGGCGAGCTTCCGCTGTAGCCGATCCTGTCGCACCAAATGCACGAAAGGTCACCGGCGCCGCCGCGAGTGCAGCCGCATCGGCGGCGGCCTGGGCGCGGGCCCGGGCGCCCACATAGACGGAGATGTCGGCCACGAGCAGGACGAGGATCATCACAACCACGACGAGGCCAAGCATGATGAGCGTTGCCGCTCCCCGCTCACCGGCCATGTCGGGACCAGATCCAGTCACCTCTCGACCCGCATGGCGGCACTGGCGCGGAGTTCGACCGACGTTCCGCCGAACAGGAATGGAACCAAGCGGTGGCGCAGCGCTATGGCGACCGAGGCACTTTCGCCGACGACGTGCGGCCGGGTGACGCTGATGCGGGCATCCTGTGCCAGGTCACCAAGCGCCCGCTGTGCCGCAGCAACAGCGTCCGCCGGTTCCGGGCTCACCGCGGCCACCCGGGCGCCCTCGCGGGCGCCGTTGACCAGCTCGATCTGGGTGCGGGCAACCACCGCAACCTCGGCGACGGCTAGGAGCAGGCTGATGATCAGCGGTAATACGAGGGCGATCTCGACGGCGGCCGATCCGGACTCCCGGCTCACCCGCCAAGCGCCTTGATGCGGGCGATCACTGCATCGAACAGGTCGGGCAGGACCGACGTGTTCGATGCCCACAGAATCAGCGCCAGGGCCACGGTGGCGGCGGCAACCATCACGAGGGCGTACTCGGCAGTCGCCTGGCCGCTCTCATCTTGGACGAACCTCATGGGGCTCCTTTCATTTGCGGGCGGTCAGCTGAACCGCCCGAAGACTTCGATCAGGGCAGGTCCGGAAACCATCAACACGAGGCCGGGAAGCATCAAGAGAGCCAGTGGAAAGACCAACTTGATCGGTAGCCGCTGCAACCTGGCCTCCGCCTCGGCACGGGAGTCCGCCTCCAGACGTTCCCGGAAGGCGTCGAGCACGGGTCGCACCGCGGCCCCCGTCTCGACTGCGCGTGCCAGAGAGGAGAACAGCCCCGCCGCGCTGCCCCGAGCCTCCCGGAGCCCGGTCGCCAGCCCATCGAGCCGTGCCCGCCGGGCCAGGGTCGCCGCCTCCGCCGCCAGTTGGGAATGAACGAACGGTTGAGTCCAGCCGATCGCCGCCGCCGGCGTCATTCCGGCGTCGAGGCACATGGCGACCAGAGTCGCCAGCTCCCCGATATCTTCAGCGGTTGGCCCGGCGGGTCGCACCGGCAAGCGGGGGGCGCGGCCAACCAGGAGCGCTATCGCGAGAGCGAGGGCCCCCATCATTTGTGGGCCCGCAGGAGCCACAGGACAACACCGATCCCGACAACTTGGAGCGCCAGGCCGAACACGATGACGCTGCGAGCTGGTCCCGGCGACCAGACCGCAGTCCCCCGGCCGGCCGCCACCGCCATGAGGCCGAGGCCCAACGGAAGCATGGCGACAACTCCAGCCGACAGCCGGGCCTGCGCGGTGAGCGCTCTACGATCACGTTCGTGCTGGCGCGCCAAACGGGCCCGCTCGGCTAGCTGAGCGAACAGGACTGCCGCCGGCGCCCCTGAGCGGCTGGCCAACCGGATACCGGCCACGGCCAGGGCACTGTCAGCATCGAACATCTGGCCGACTTCGACTGCAACAAGGTCGATGGGTTGGCCGGAGAGTGCCAGCCGGGCCACTCGTCCTTCGCCGGCCGCAATCGCCAGGGCCTGACGCAGACTGGCGCCACGCCGCAGCTCCCCGGCGATCGCATCGAAGAATTCTGCAGCCGTGCGAGAGTCATCGTCGCGATTCGCTCGATGCAACGCGAATCCGCCGGCGATCGCCACCACCCCCAACCGCGGATTCAACACTGCAAGGATCGCCGCCAGAACCAGCGGCCATGGCGCCTTCCGAATGATGAGCCCGGCGCACGCCACCGTCACGATCATTCGATGGCCTCTGTGCCGTCGGCGGTGACAATCGAAACCCGCTTGACCAGACGCGACCGACCGTCGCGCCCCATCTCGACGACGATGTCGAGGCTGCTGTGAAGCAGCGCTCGCACTGCCTCCGGAGCGAGGCCGGATTCGCCGCCCATGGCGAGCACCTCCAATCGCCACAGCGCCTCGGCGGCGTTCTTGGCATGCACGGTCGCCATAGAACCGGCGTGGCCGGTGGCCATCGCCAGGATCATGTCGAGGGCTTCGGCCCCGCGAACCTCGCCGACGACGATGCGGTCGGGCCGCAGCCGGAGCGCATGGCGCACCAGGTGCTGCATCGAGATGGCCCCGGCCCCCTCTGCATTCGCCGGCCGCGACTCGAGGCGAACCACATGGCCGGCAAACGACAGTTCGGCGGCGTCCTCGATCGTGACAACTCGCTCCAACTCCGGGATCTCGGTGGACAGGATGTTGAGGAGGGTCGTCTTCCCTGTACCGGTCGCGCCGCACACGAGGATGTTGCGCCGATCTGTCACCGCGGACCGCAGCACCTCGAGAGATGCGGAGGACACGGCACCGATATCGCGCAGCGCCTCGAGGGAACTGATCGTGTTCGTGAATCGCCGGATCGCCAGGATGGGACCATCCGGAGCGACGGGAGGTAGCGCCGCATGGAGGCGGGAGCCGTCTGGCAGGCGAGCGTCGACGACGGGGCTGGCGTGGTCGAGCCTGAGACCGAGCGGCGCGATCACCCGTTCTGCCGCGGCCGCGATGGCAGCTTTGTCGGCAAAGGCAACATCGGTCCGCTCGAGCCGGCCGGCCCGCTCGATCCAGATGTCATCAGGACCGTTGACGAGGATGTCGGCGATGGCATCATCCGCCAGCAACGCCTCGAGGGGACCAAGGCCCAGGAGCGAATCGACCGCAGCCCGGGCACTCGACTCCCCATCAACCGGATCCTCTTCGACCGCGATCCGGCGCGCCTCGCGCAACAACGGCTCGCGGGCCAAATCCGTGTGCGACGCCAGCAGCCGGGACGCAATACGGTTGACCGCGCCATGGCTCACCATTGCATCGTCCAGATGCCTCGCCAGGCGGCAAGCCACCTGCTGCGGGCAGGTCGGCCGCCCTCGAGGAGGGCTGCGATTGCTCGGCGCGGGGCCGGTGGAAGAATGACGGACCCGGTTCCGCGCGGCCGACGCCGGCTCTTGAGCGGCAGCCCCATTGGCTGGTAGACGCCCCGCCCCTGTGTGGGAAACAGCCTGCCGGGGACCAGCAGGCGCACGGGAACGAGCGGGGCGGGGACGTCATCTGGCGCCCGCGGTGGGAGGCGCAGCACCACCGCAGGCCAACCTCGGGCCAGCAGATCAACCATCTCTCGAGAATCGGCATAGCTGATGCCGCCGTTGCCGAGCACCGCCGCACCGCGCTGCTGCGGGCTCAGATCGGCCGCCCGCGGCCCGTCCTCTACGAGCTGGCGAAGGGTACGAGAGCTCGGATAGCGCGGCCCTGCCTCGTCGAGATCGACAACAAGTGCAGTGGGTTGTGTTGTGGCGAGTGCCAGCGGCGCAATGGCCCCGAGCACTCCGTCCTCCGGCGCCCAGGTAGCAAGCGCAGGCATGGTGTCCTGAGAATTGACGGCAGTCCGGATGGGGAAGCCTCACCAACGTACGTGGCGCCACGGACAGATTCAAGGGGCACGAGCCGCGAGCCGGGCGTGCCGATAACGCTCAGCCTCGCTTGAAACTACGCCGAAGCTCCTCGTTGTACCCTTCAGTTGTACGTTGTACATCTCCCCAGCAGGATTTATGAAAACCGCGGCATTTTTCGATCTCGACAAGACCGTCATCGCCAAGTCTTCGACCTTGGCGTTCGGCCGACCGTTCTATCGCGCCGGATTCGTCGGCAAACGTACATTGATGAAGTTCGGCTTCGCCCAGCTGTTCTACGTCCTGTTCGGGGCGGACGAGGACCAGCTGGAGCGGGCGCGTGATCAGATGCTGAACCTCACTGCCGGGTGGCATCGAGCGGAGATCGAGCAGCTCGTCGAGGAAACCCTCGAAGAGGTGGCCGACCCGCTGGTGTACGCCGAGGCGCTCACGCTCATCGACGAGCACAGGCGAGACGGCCGCGAGGTCTATCTGGTGTCCGCCAGCCCTATCGAGATCGTACGGCCGATCGGGCGCCACATCGGGGTTACCAAAATCATCGCAACCAAGGTGAAGACCGATGCCGCCGGGTTTTTCCTCCCCGAGCTCGACGTGTACGCCATGGGGCCCGGCAAGGCGGACGCCATCCGCGACCTGGCCGAACGAGAACAGATCGACCTGGCCGAGTCATTCGCCTACAGCGACAGCATCACGGACACCCCCATGATGGAGGTCGTGGGCCATCCGGTCGCGGTCAATCCCGATAAGGAGCTGCGCAAGCTCGCTGCTGAACGGGAGTGGCCGATCGTAGAGTTCAGCCGTCAGGTCAGCCTGGGCACCCGGCTTCGCCAGCCCGTTCCGATCATCAGCGGGGCAACTATTGCCGCCGCGATCTTGGGCGCTGTCGGCATGGCTCTTCTGAAGCGGTCGCGTTCGAACGCTTGAGCCTGCGACGGCCGAGTGACGCCGGTCGTCCCGGGTGTAGCCTCGGCGCCACACACGACCAACCCCGAGGAGACTTCATGGCGGACGAGACTGAAGTTGGCCCGGCGTCTGAACTGACCCCCGGAGTGGTCACCGGCGCCGGCTCTTACGCCGTCGGCAACTCCTCGGGCGACCTGTTTGCGGTCAGCCGACGCTGCCGCCACCTGCGCGCCGATCTTGCCAAGGGGAGCATCGACGATGACGGATGCCTGGTCTGTCCGTGGCACCACTCCAAGTACGACGTGGCGACCGGAAGGATGGTCCTGGGACCCCAGGGCATCTTCGCCAAGATCCCGTTCCTCGGAACCGGCTTCAAGCTGCTGACCACGGTGCTGCCGCTGCGCCGCGGCAAGGTCACTAAACGCAACAAGAGGATCTACGTCGAATAGGGCGCCGGGTGGCTGAGCCGCTGAAGAACATGGTCGACCGGGCGGTGGTCGAGGAGCTGGCCGATAGGTTCAGAGCGGTTGCACCCCGCTTTGACTCGGGCTCATTCGTGACCGATTTGATGGCAGCTCTGCCCGACCTCGAGCTCAAGCCGCGCATCGAGGCCATTGCCCGCCGAATCGCGAGCGGGCTCGACAATGACTACCGCACATCGCTCGACTTCGTTGTAGCCGTCGCTCGCGCCGAACCATCGGTGGAAGGCTTCGCCGCCTGGCCGCTGTGCACCTTCGTCGAGATCTTCGGCGTCAACGACCCCATCGCATCGCTGGCTGCAATGGAGCACCTCACCAAACGCGCCAGCTGCGAATTTGCCATCCGGCCCTTTCTCCGCGACCACTGGGAGCAGGCCTCCCAGAGCCTGCTCGAATTCACCGATCATGGGGATGAATCGGTGCGCCGCTTGTCGTCCGAGGGCACTCGGCCTCGGCTGCCCTGGGGTATGCGTGTACCCCGCCTCATCGGAGACCCTGCGCCGGGGCTTACGTTGCTCGAGCGGCTCCGCCACGACCCGTCAGAGGTGGTCAGGCGATCGGTCGCTAACCACCTCAACGATGTAGCCAAGGATCATCCGGAGATCGTCATCGAGACGGCGAGGCGTTGGAGTGAAGAATCACGGACAGACCCGAAGATGGTGTCTCATGGCCTGCGCACGCTCGTGAAACAGGGTCATCCGGGCGCCCTCGAGGTCCTCGGCTTCACCACTCAGCCCGCGGTCGAGGTGAGGAGTTTCACCGTTGCGCCCGACTCCGTTGCGATGGGCGATCGCATCGAGCTGGCAGCCACCCTGCGCTCGACATCTGGCGACGCCCAGCGGTTGGTGGTTGATTTTGTGATCCACCATGTCAACAAGGCCGGAAAGACGAGCCCCAAAGTATTCAAGTGGGCGACCGTGGAGCTGGCCGGTGCGGCCACGGTCGAACTCACCAAACGACGGCTGATCCAGATGGCCTCAACCCGCACTTACTACCCGGGATCGCATCGCGTTCAACTCCAGGTATCCGGCACGGTGCTCGCCGAAGACGCCTTCGAAGTCCAGGTCTAGCAGTACATCTAGCCGCCTGAGCGAGCCGCTAGTCGTCGTCGATCGGTGGTGGGGCTCCCTGGATCCCGGACTCGGCAATAGCGTCGTCGGCGACCATGCCGGGATCGGTCGACTCGCCGGAGGCTTCCTTGGCGGCAACGCCCTCTTCACGAGCGCTCTCGATCTTTGCCGTCGTGAGCTTCGGCGCCGCGTAGATGAGCAGCAGCACATAGCTTGCCGCGGCGACGAACCACGGCATCCGTAATGCCAGCTCGCGGCTACCGACCGACTCGGTCCCGACGACCAGCAGCCCCCCAATGACCGACCCGATCGGCATCATGCCCCAGGCGAAGAACCGGTAGACGCTGTTGACCCGACCGAGGAGGCGGTCCGGGATGATCGTTTGTCGCAGCGACACCGTGATCACATTCCACAGAATGGCTGTGAAGGTGAATAGGCCAAAGGCCGCCCACACAACGAGCCAATGCGAGCTCACCCCGATGATGGCTGTGATGACGACACTGGCCGATAGCGTCAGGAAGAGGGCCGTGCCGCTCCCCAGACGAGAAGACACCTTGGACGCCAAGAACGTCCCGGCGAGGCCCCCGATTGCAGCGCCGGTCCCCAACAAAGCGAACTCGAAGGCAGAGGTGTGAAGGACCTCCTGGGCGAACAAGACAAACGTGGCGAATGTGACCATGCCGAGGCCGTTCATGAACCCGAGGATGATCGCCATCGGCCGCAGCAACGGGTGACGCCACAGCCAGCCGAACCCTTCCGAAATCTCACCCTTCCAGTCGATCTTCTGGCCTTTGGTTGCGGCCGCGCCATCGGCGCGGAACGTCCCGGAGATCAGCCACACGAGGGCGGCCGCGACTGCGAAGGTCCCGGCGTCGAAGAAGAACGGCAGTGCGAAGGCGACTCCTATCAGCAACGACCCGAGCGGCGGCCCCACGAAGCTGTTGGCAACCATCTCGACACCCCACATCTGGGCGTTGGCCTTCTCCAGGCCTGCAGGCTCGACGATGGCAGGCAGAATTGTCTGGGCGGCATTGTCGCGCAGGACCTCGGCGAAGCCGAAGAACAGAGACGCCATCAGCACCACCAGATAGAGCGTCATATCTGTGGTCAGCTCGAGGCCGGTGGCGATCTCGTCCGGGGCCGGAAGCACACCCTGGCGAGCCAAGACGGCAAACGCCACTGCGAGCGTCACGATCGCTCGCACGACGTCCATCGACACCATGATCCTGCGCCGGTCCACTCGGTCAGTGATGACTCCGGCAGGCAGGGTGAAGATGAGCCACGGCAGGCGCTGGGCAACGGCGATCAGCCCGATCAGCAGCCCGTTGCGAGTTACCGCCGACGCCAGCCACGGGTAGGCGATTGTGGCCACGCCGTCGCCGAGGTTGGAAATGATCGACGCCGTCCACAGCCGCCAGTAGCGCGACCCGAGTTTGACTGGGGCCGGCGCGGTCTCCTGCACCGCGGCTTGGTCGGCCTGGACATCACCCGGCATCGGACACCCCTCCCTCAGCTCCGAGAGTGGGTAGATCGGTCGGATAGACCCCGGCGAGCAATCCGTACACCTTGTCGCCCTGACGCGGCAGGTCCAAGAACTCCTCAGAAAGTTCTAGAAGCCGCGTGGTGAACTCCACCGCCTGCGCTTCGCTGATCCGAGCCCGGCGCATCGTGAACATGGGCAAAGGATCCTCGGGATGGATCACGGCCTCGCGGCGGACGTCTTCGAGCATGAACAGCGGGTCGTCGGCAACGGCTCGCCCGAAGACAATGGTGCGAGCCGTGCGTCCGTAATATTTCTCCGTCATCGCCCGCACCTTGTTGGTCCGGACCACTCTGACAAAACCGGCTGCCTCGAGAACCTTGACGTGATAGCCGACCGAGCCTTTCGGCTTGCCCATCGCCTCGGCGAGCTGGGACGTGGTGACGGCTCGCTCGCTGAGCAGCGCCAGTATCTTTTCCCGGGTCACATGGCCCAGGGCCCGCAGCTGTGCCGGCGAGTCGGCCCGCACGGAATCCTCCATCTCGTAGTCGACGACGTGCGGCCCGTTGCTTTCGGCGCCGGGACCGGGGGCTCTGGGAGGAGTCGCTCGTGGCATCGGCTAATTGTCGGGATTTCCCGACCATAAGTCAAGCCGCCGGCCGAGCTAAGCCTCAGAACCCGGGATATCAGCATCGACAGCACCCTCGATGCCATCGCCGGATCGTGCCCCCCACCGGGTCCACACCAGCAACAGAACGAGGGCTGCCGCGGCGGCGACACCGGCAAGGATGACCCAAGCCAACCCCGGTCGCGACGACGTCCGCTCAACCGGCTCCGGCGGATCTATCAGGGTCAGCAAGTCACGGTCGATGCCGAGGTCAGCCAGGCTCGATGCCTCTGACAACACGCTGCCGCCGGGTTGCAGTATCACCTCGAACAGCAGGCGAAGGTCCGGGCGAGCGGGCAACGTCACCACTGCCCCCCACGTGCCGTCTTCGCGAAGTAGCAACGCAACCGGATCGAGCTCGTTGTTCGCCACGTCGACGCCGCGCATCAACACGATTGTGGCCGGATCGAGCACCTCCACAGTCACCTCGAACGTGACTTCGGTCGGGGTGAAGCCGATCAATTCGGCGGAGGCCTCGCCGAAGGGTGCGCTGAGGGTCACGCTCAGCAATATCGCTAGGAGGAAGGGCATCGGCCGCACGTTACCCGCTCCCCCGATGCCTACTATCTCGACTTGTCGTCAGAGGATGCAGATGCCCACTCCAAGAACGTTGCTCGACAAAGTGTGGGATGACCACGTGGTCCGCCGCGCGGCATCCGAACCGGATGTCCTCTACATCGACCTGCACCTCGTCCACGAGGTGACGTCGCCGCAAGCGTTCGAATCGCTCCAGCTACAGGGACGCCAGGTGCGCCGACCCGACCTCACCCTGGCGACCATCGATCACGGGGTCCCCACCGAGGGCCGTGAGCTAGGCATCCGCGACCCTATGTCGAAGGTCCAGATCGACACGCTGATCGCCAACTGCGAGCGGACCGGTATCACGCTGTACGGCCTCGACGACCCGCGCCAGGGCATCGTCCACGTCATCGGGCCGGAGCAGGGAATCACCCAACCGGGGATGACGATCGTGTGTGGCGACTCGCATACCGCTACTCACGGCGCCTTCGGGGCGCTGGCGTTCGGGATCGGCACTTCGGAGGTAGAACACGTTCTCGCCACCCAGACGCTCCCCCAGCTCAAGCCGATGGCCATGGCCGTCAACGTCACGGGCCGGCTGGGGGCCGGGGTGACCGCCAAGGACATCATCCTCGGCATCATTGCCAAGATCGGGGTCGGTGGCGGCACCGGCTATGTCATCGAATATCGCGGCGACGCCATCGAGGCCCTCTCGATGGAAGGCCGCATGACGATCTGCAACATGTCGATCGAGGCCGGCGCCCGGGCCGGATTCATCGCCCCGGACGACAAGACCTTCGAATACCTGAAGGGGCGGCCCCAGGCCCCGAAGGGAAACGACTGGGAAGCTGCCGTCGAGTACTGGAGGACGCTTCCCGGAGATGACGGTGCTACCTACGACGTTGAAGTCGAGATCGACGCCGCCGCCCTCATACCTCACGTCTCGTGGGGCACCAACCCGGCACAGACACTTCCCGTATCGGCCGCGGTTCCGTCGCCAGACGACTTCACAGACCCACTCGACAAAGACTCGACGGCTCGGGCGCTCGAGTACATGGACCTCGAGGCCGGCACCCCGATCACGGACATCAAAATCGATAGGGTGTTCCTTGGATCGTGCACCAACGGTCGCATCGAGGACCTGCGGGCGGCGGCGGCAGTACTCGTTGGACGCCACGTGAAAGAAGGCGTGCATGCCATGGTCGTGCCCGGGTCCGGCCTTGTGAAGCTGCAAGCGGAGGCCGAAGGCCTGGACAAGATCTTCAAGGAGTCCGGATTCGAGTGGCGCGACGCCGGGTGCTCGATGTGCCTGGGGATGAACCCGGACATACTGCTGCCCGGAGAACGCTGTGCCTCGACGTCGAACCGAAACTTCGAAGGTCGCCAGGGGCGGGGCGGGCGCACTCACCTCGTGAGCCCGGCAATGGCAGCCGCCGCTGCGGTGGAGGGCCGCTTCGTCGACGTCAGGACCTGGGGGCAAACATGAAGAAGGTCAAGACCATTGCCGGCAAGATGGCACCGCTGCCACGCAACAACGTCGACACCGACCAGATCATGCCGAAGCAGCATCTCAAACGGGTAGAGCGCACCGGCTTCGGGCCGTTCCTTTTTCACGACTGGGCCTATGACCACGAAGACGAGCCAATCCCGGACTTCATTCTGAATCATCCGGAGTATCAGGATTCGAAGGTGCTCGTCTCCGGCCACAATTTTGGTTCCGGCTCGTCGCGCGAACATGCCCCCTGGGGCCTCGAGGACTGGGGCTTCGAGGCGATCGTCGCACCATCGTTCGCCGACATCTTCTACAACAACTGTGTCAACATCGGGCTCCTGCCGGTGGTGCTCAGCGAGGCCGAGGTGACCGAACTGACGGAGCTGGCGCATGACCCGGGTAACCACGTCGTCGTCGACCTCGACAAGCAGACTGTCACCTGTGGCGACTTCCAGGCCACCTTCGAGATCGATCCCCACGCCAAACACCGGTTGGCAAACGGCCTGGACAACATCGGCCTGACACTGCAGCACGCCGACGCCATCGATCGTTTCGAAACGGCCCGGCCCGGCTTCAAACCGTCGCTCGCCTAGGCGTATGGACCGGCCCACCCGCCACGACCAGGCACTTGCCATCCTCAAGTTGCGGGGCCACAAGATGGCCTCCGAGGTGCTGGGCCGGCGGGCCACAAATGCCGCCGACTTTGCGGAGGCGTTCAACGTGGAGCGCATCGACCTGGTGGCCGCGATTCCCAACGTCGAAGAGATGCTTCGTCTGGGCCGCAACATCGTTGGCCCCCGCGACGGCCTCTACATCCTCGAAGACGATGGGAGCTACCGGGTGTACGTGCAGGAGTCTGGTGAATCTGCGTCCGAGACCAGAGGCGATTTCGACACCGCCCGCGAGGCCGTCGTCGACGCGCTGATCAAGCTGGGCGGCATCCCGTACGTCCCGGCCGGATAACGAGACCGTGCGGGCCCCGATTCGTCGTCCGTTCAGTTGGCACACCATCCTCGCCTCGGAGCAGCTGCGCCCAGGGCCGGTTGTCCTACCCGCTTGGCAGAAGGTATGCGAGGACGTCGGCGGCCCGGTACGTCTCGGCCCCGGGACGAAGGAAGCGAGCGACGCCGGCAACGTCGTCGCCCGAAGTGACCAGGGGTCCCTCTATGTAGCCTTCGCGTTGCACCTGGCCGAGCCCGATGTTGGCCATCAGCGAATTGCACAAGCACTGGCGGCCCACGGTCTCCTCTTCGGCTCCACCCTTGGCGACGAAGTCCGCCACCGGTTCCGAGGCGCAACGCCAGCCGACGGAGCCGTCCTCGCGGCGATAGGCGCTGCGGAGGTAGCCGAGGTCGCAGTTGCGCGGTCGGGCGCTGTACGCCTCGGCCGTGGACAGCGTGTCGTCCATCTGCACGACCTTGAACGGAAAGCCGGTCGGCGACGCCACCGGATTGGTGAATACCCGGGCTTCCCCAGCTTGGCTCATCTTGAGGGCACGACGCTTGATGGCGGGGTCGAACCCGGATTCCTCGCAGAAGGCGAAGGCGGTCCCGACCTGGACACCAGCCGCACCCAGCTCCAAAGCCTCCTTGACCCGGTGGGGCTCTGCATAAGAGCCTGCCAGCCAGAACGGCAGGCCCAGAGCGCGAATCGCCTCCAAGTCAGGCACGTCACGCTCTCCGTACACGGGCTCACCGTCAGGAGTGAGCTCCAAGCGGCCGCGGGGCGGAGCATTGTGCCCGCCGGCGGTGGGAGCTTCCACGATGAACCCGTCAATCCGGGCTTCGACCTTCTTGGCGAGCATCGTGGCCAGAACGTGCGAGGACACGATCGCCAAGAATGCCGGGCGCCGTACTGGAGGCAATGCGCCTTCGGAGAACTCGGCGGGATCGAAACGATTGTGCTGATCCGTCTCGGCGACGGCTCCTTTCACGTCGATCTTCAGCTCCACCGGCTCGCCCGCTGCCAGCTGATCAAGGATGCCGGGAATAGCTCGGGGAATCCCGGCGCCCATGAGCACATAGTCAACACCCGCCAGCATGGCCCCGTAGATCGACGGCAACGTTGGTATCTGGATCTTTTCGAGGTAGTTGATTCCGACCGGGTTGCCGTGGCCTTCTTTCGCCAGGTACACCTCGACGAAGTTGGCAACGACCAGCAGCTCCTGCAAGTTGCGCGATAGGCGAAGTTTCGGCATCGGCTTGGTCTTGAACCGAGCCCCCTCCGGGTTGCCTCCTGGGACGAAATAGCGCTCCAGCACACGTTCGGCGACCCCGGGCACAGGAAAGGCAGCCATAGCGCGCCGCGAATGGCCATCGGGGTCGCCGAGCTGAAGCCGCCGGACCAGGACAGCATCGAGAGCGGTGCCGGACACCACGCCGAGCTGGCCCGTGGAGGAAACCGCGTGCGCCAACCGCCAGCCGGACACCGCTATGCCCATGCCGCCTTGGATGATTATGGGGAGGTCGCCTGCCATGAGGCCAGATGCTAGGCGGCACTGCCCATCTAGATCAGATCGACCCCTCAGATTGACGCCGGGCAACCGTCGCTTGCGAGGGGCACGGCGGACGTGGGAATAGCCGGCATCCCCACCCGTTGTAGCCTCCGGCAGGGATTCGAAAGGCCAGGAAATGAACGACATCACTATCTACAGCACCTCGTGGTGCCCGTCGTGCGTCAACGCCAAGGCGTTCCTCGACAACAAGGGCGCCACATACACAGAAGTTGATGTCGAGCAGTGGGATGATCCCCGCGGCAAGCTCGAAGCGCTCACGGGCAGGCGCAGCGTTCCTCAAATCGTCATCGGCGACACTCATGTCGGCGGCTTCGACGACCTCCTTGCCCTAGACCAGGCGGGCGCTCTCGACAATCTCCTCGAGGTCGCGGTCTAGCTCAGCTGCCTCGGGCGGCCACCACGTCGTTTAGTACGTCCGGACGATCCGTCACGATTCCGTCGGCACCCAGATCAAGCAGCCGGTTCATGTCTGCTGCCTCGTTGACGGTCCATAGGTGGAGCTGAGCTCCGGCTTCATGGATGGCATCCACGTACTTCTGGTCGATCGGCAGCGAGCGATAATTGAAGGGCAATTGATAGGCCGCGACGGGCCTGGCGACATGCCTTCCCCGACGTGAGGCCAGCCACATCGCCAGCGCCGCGCTCGGCCCGGCCGACGTCGCAACCGAGCCGTTGGTCACTCGACGGAACTTCGCGATCCTCCTGTCGAAGAAAGACCCGATCAGCGTCGACTCCTCACGGCCGGTCGCCCTGATGACGTCATAGACCGGCCACTCGAGACCCGGGCCTTTGAGATCGATGTTGAAATGAACGTCGGGAAAATCAGCAAACACCTCGGCCAGCGTCGAAACGCGGACGCCGGTACCCCGCGCCGGAAAACCGGCTGCCGGATCGAAGTTGTAGCCGGCGTCAAACTGGCGAAGCTCATCAAGAGCCCAATCAGCGACCTTGCCGCGACCGTTGGTGGTCCGCTCCAGCGTCTCGTCGTGGAAGACGACCACGTGGCCGTCAGCCGAGATCCGGACATCGGTCTCGATGTATTTGTAGCCGAGCTCGACAGCCCCTCGGAAAGCCTCCGCCGTGTTCTCGGGCCACAGCACGCGGCTCCCGCGGTGAGCTAGGCGAATCGGGTGTTCCAGACGCAAGTACGGAAAACTCATGTTCCGGCTCGCAGCTCGATGGCACTGTCGATGAGCTCGGCTATGCCCGCGGCCGGTACCGCGTCGCCGGGCTGTAGGACGATATAGCGCACCTGGTTGCCCCCGGCGGCGAACAGCCGGTCAGGGTCAGGAAGCTCACTGCCTTGCTCATAACCGAGCTTGACGGAGTCGCGGCGAGGAAATATCCCGCACACATAACCTGCTGTCGGGTGCACGTAGCCAAGCCCGTGCCAGCCAACGTAGACCCGCTCCTCGGCCTCTGGCATTGCGCCCCGCACGGCCGCCCGCACCTGCTCGATCAGGTCGCGAACCGGGGCGGTGTGCTCTGCAATCAGCTCGGCGGCGTCCATCGGCTGAAGGCTACAGGGCCCTCAGGCGATCCTTTCCGGAGGGCTGCGGGGCCACGAACCGATGGACACGCACCCGGGTTCCCCCTCAAATAGAAACGCCGCCACAAAGTGGCGGCGTTTCCCGTGTCGATTCGAGGAGCTGCCTATTCGGCGGCTGATTCCTCGTCATCATCTCCATCGAACTTGTCCTTGATGTCGCCGGCGACATCCTTGGTCTTGTCCCAAGCCCCCTCAGCCATGTCGCCGGCCTTCTCGGCGACATCACCTACGACGTCGCCGGCTTTGTCGGCCACACCTCCGGCCATGTCCTTGCCCTTGCTGAACCAGCCTTTGATGGTGTCCATAAGTCCCATAAGTAACTCCTTGATACGGATGTGGTGCTGATTGTAAGTAATGAAAACGAGACGTGTCGTGATATCTCAGAGAGAATCCCCTATCCGGCCCTCCTCGCGGCCCCGCAACCCGACTCTGACCTCGAGCAATTCGAGCTGCT
>Ga0224512_10002208_pt1 | contig 18017 bp, 12 predicted proteins | sample SF_May12_sed_USG_4_FD_169103 | JGI IMG/M metagenome (GOLD analysis project Ga0224512, IMG submission 169103) | Sediment microbial communities from San Francisco Bay, California, United States - SF_May12_sed_USGS_13 | ecosystem: Environmental > Aquatic > Marine > Sediment | place: USA... | reverse complement strand
CGACGCCGTGGCCGTGGTGACGTCCGACGGACGCGTCGAGCGTGCCAACCGCGCATTCTACGAGCTGCTGGGCATCGGCGACGGCGCGTTACCGGTCGTGTCGCGCTTCCTCTTCCCGCTCACGCGCGCTCCCGGCGCCGACGCCGGCGAGATGGCGCGCGCGCTGGCGGAGCGCGCGCCGTTGCGCGCGTACGAGTGCGAGGCGGAGGCAATGGACGGCACGCGCATACCCATCGAGCTCGACGTGGCCCGCGTGGAAAGCGAGGAAGCGGCGCGCATGATCGTCACCATGCGCGACCGCCGGCGCGTCGAGGCGCTGGAGGAGACGTTGCTGCACGCGCTCAACCTATCGCTGTCGGGCGAGCGCATCGCCGGCCTCGCCCACCAGGTCAACAATTACCTCACGCCGGCTTTTTATCACGCGGAGACGCTGGCCGAGCAACGCTCCCTCGACGCGCGTACGCGTCAGGCTGTAACCACGATCCAGAATTACCTCCACCTGTGCAACGAATCGATCCTCGCGGTGCTGCAGATCATCCGCCCCGCCGAGCCCGGCCCCCTGGACGTGAACGACCTCCTGGCCGAGGTTCTCTCGCGGCACTCTCTCGCCGATGACCTCCGCCACCACGGCGTGAGCGTGGTGCGCGACTTCGACGCATTCATGCCGGTGACCCTCGGCTACCGCGCGTTCATGCAGCAGGCGCTGGCGAACGTCGTTCGCAACGCCGAGGAAGCCCTGGCGGAGAATGGCGGCGGCGAGCTGCGCGTCGCCACCGAGGCCACGCCGGCCACCATCACCGTCCGCATCGCCGACAGCGGCCCCGGTATTCCCGAAACCATTCGCGATCGCGTGTTCGAGCTGGGGGTGAGCGCAAAGCCACCCGGCCAGGGCACCGGGGTGGGGCTCCACTTCACGCGCGAGATCGTGCGCAAGCACCGCGGGTCGATCGAAGTGCAGAGCGAGACGGGAAGGGGCACGACGTTCACGATCCGCATCCCCGTGCGCGCCCCGGATCCGGCGCACGCCTCCGGCGACTGACCGGTAGCGCGCCATGCAACTCGAGCTCGAACTCCTGACCCCGCCCGGCGCCGGCTCCTCGGGCTACCTCGTCACGCGGCCCCTGCGCGAACATCGCTCGTGCAACCGCCTCATGGCGCGCGTGCAGTACGTGCGGCGCTACTTTTCCGAGCTGGACGGAGAGACCATCAAGGTGGGGCTCACGCGCCGGGCCAGCGGCATGGCCGTGCCCGGCGGCAACGAGCTCTGGCTCAATCCCGCGCACATCTCCTACCACACCATCGCGCACGAGCTCGTGCACCTGCTGCAGAAGCGCGACTTCGGAATTCCGCAGGGCGAGCGCGCCTGCGACGTCTACTCCCTGGCCCGCCACTGGACGCTCAACGACATCTGCCCCGCGTACGTCAAGGTGCCGCGCGCGCTGGTGGACTCGCGCGGCTTCTTCGGCGAGCGGGCCGCGCGCCTCGTCTTTTCCGCCGCCGCCGACGCCGTGGGCCGCCGCCACCGCGGCATGCGACACTACATCTCCTGGTTCGAATCCCGCTTGCGGGAGCTGGCCGGCGCACTGCCGGCGCCGCCGGTGAGCTGAGACTCGCCGGTCGCCGCGCGCGAGAGCGCGCTCGTCACGCGCTCGATGATCTCGCTGGCCCGCGCGGCCGTCTCCTCCATGACGCGCGAGGCCTCGGCGCGCGTGGACGCCGCGTAGCTCGCGTCGCTCACGCCGGGCAGGTTGATGAGCACGTTCAGGTAGGCGCCGTGCGCGCCGGCGCGCGCGCAGAGCGCGGCCACGCCGGCGTCGCTCAGCGAGTTCCGGTTGCCGCGCTCGGCCACGGCGGCGATGGGCGTGAGCGCGTCGCGGCAGGTGCGCAGGACGCCCAGCGGCACGTCGATGGCGCGCTGCGTGGCCTCCTGGACGGCGGCGTCGCGCGCGGCCGCCTCCTCGTCGCCGCCCCGCGGCATGCGCATGGCGGCCATGACGGCGTCGAAGGCCCTGGTGTCCGTGTCGATGGCGCGCAGGCACGCGTCCTTCATGCGCTGTGCATCCACCGCGACGGCCCTCATCTCCTCCTCGGCTTCCTGGTACGCCTTTTTTCCGACCGTGAGGTTGGCCACCATGGCGGCGAGCGCGCCGGCCATCGCACCCATCAGCGCGGCCACGCTCCCCCCGCCGGGTGCGGGCGCATCGGTCGAGGTCAGGTCGGCGAAGTCGCGCACCCGCATGTCGGCCAGCGGCGTGGCCTCGGCGACGCGGTACTCGATGATCTTCTGAGCGGGGTCGAAGGCCGAGAGCTCGCGCAGCCCCAGCGACTGGACAGCCGCCTCGACCACGTGCGCTTCGGGCCCGCCGGCGGAGCTGCCCGCCCTCTCCAGATAGTGGCGGCCGGCCTGCAGCATGGCCTCCAGCGGGATGAGGCCGACGAGCTCGCTCCCCGTCACGCGCAACCCGCGCTTCTCCGCCTCCTCGCACACGGTGTCGAAGGCGATGTGCGGCGGCGTGACGTCGAAATCGGTGAGGTTGATGGAGATCTGCGCGCGCGCGTACTCGTCGATGTACCAGCCCACCGCCTTGCAGGCCTGCAGGCGTCCCGGCGACTTGATGGGTTCCCCGCCCGCGTCCCGCATGAACTTGCCGTCGGGGCCGCGCTGGTTGCGCCCCGCCTCGCGGATCTCGAGGGCAACGTCGTTGGCCTTGCGCGCGTCGCGCGTGTTGAGGTTGACGTTGTAGGCGATGAGGAACTTGCGCGCGCCGATCACGGTCGCACCGCTCTTGGCATTGAAGCGGGCGGGGCCGAAATCCGGTTTCCAGCGCGGGTCCTTGAGCTTGTCGGCCAGCGCCTCGTACTCGCCCGCGCGAACGGTGGCGAGGTTGCGGCGCTCCTCGCGCGTGGCGGCGTACTCGTAGAGATAGACCGGGATCTCCAGCTCCTTGCCCACGCGCTCGCCCAGCGCGCGCGCCAGCGCGACGCACTCGTCCATGCTCACGCCGCGCACGGGCACGAAGGGGCACACGTCGGTGGCTCCCATACGCGCATGCTCGCCCTGGTGCTTGCGCATGTCGATGAGCTCGGCGGCCTTGGCGACGGCGCGGAAGGCGGCCTCCACGGCACGGTCGTAGTCGGCGACAAAGGTGACCACGGTGCGGTTGGTGGCCTTGCCCGGGTCGACGTCGAGCAGCCAGGCACCCTCGGTGTCGGTGATCACGGCGGCGATGGCGTCGGTCACCGCCGGGTTGCGGCCTTCGCTGAAGTTGGGTACGCATTCGACGAGTCTCATGGAATCCTCCCGGCTCCGGGCTTGAATGTCCGCCATCGCGCGGCCGCTTTCAACCCCTATCTGGTGGACCCGCCGCCCGATGCACGAGCGCCAGGTACCACCCGCTCGCCATCCCGTGCGGTACCCGATCGGCGAGCCAGCAGTCGAGCGTTCCCCAGAGCGGGCTACGCCGCAGCGCGCGCGCCACGGTGAAGACGAAATCCGAGTTGGCCGCTTCCTCCAGCGCGAAGCCGTGCGCGGCGAGCATGCTCGCGAGCCGCCCGCGCGTGTAGCGCTGCTCGTGTTCGCGCCCGCGGCCGTCGTGCGCGGGCTTGCCCAGGATACGGCGCAGCCACCGCCAGCGCCTCGGCGCGAGCTTGAGCGAGTTGACCGTCTCCCACGGCCCGTAGCCGTTGGGCGTGGTGACGACGAGGAGCCCACCGTCGCGGCAGTGGCGCGCCGCGGCCTCCGCCAGCCGCTGTGGCTCGCGCACGTGCTCGAACACCTCGGAGGCAATCACCACATCGAAGCGCGCGCCGAGGTCGAGTACCAGCGCATCCGCCTCGCGCGCCTCGACATTCGCCAGCCCGCGCGTTTGGGCATCGTCGCGCAGCGCCGCCAGGTCGCCGGCGTCCACGTCCACCCCCACCACCCGCGCACCCAGGGAAGCCAGCGCGAGCGTGACCGCGCCCACGCCGCAACCCAGCTCGAGCACGGAGAGGTCGGCACACGTCCGGCCTTGCCGGCGCGCGTACGCGGTGAGCGCACGGTGGATGAAACGGAGCTTCTTGCGGTCGACGGGATCCGTGTAGGGACTCGCGGCAAGGAAGGTCTCTAGCGGGACGGCCGACTCCATCCCGCGATGATACACCAGCGCGCGCTAGCGGGGGAAACGCAGACGGCCCTGCTCGCCGGCGACTTCGCCGCCATCGCCGGTCGCACTCCCCGCCTCGTTGATGGCTGAGCCGTAGGGATTCTCCAGGCCCGAGGCTTCGACGACGGCGTGGTAGTCGTCGAACCAGGTCGCGCGCGGGTTGCGCCGGAAAATGTAGACGCGGCCGGCCAGATCCGGGTCCGCGGCGCGGTGGTATTTGAAGACGACGTGCCGGTCGGTGAGGCCGGCGATCTCGATCTTGCCCGTCTCGTGCGACATCACCAGCCGCGCGCGCTTGGCCAGCCCCGAGCACCGCATCTTGGCGGTCTCGAAGATCTCGTACGCGCGCTCCACCGGCACCGAGTAGATGCGGTTGCCGAGCGTGGGACGGCACTGAAAGACGTAGTAGGGCGGCACGCCCACCGCCGCGCACTTCCGGAAGAGCTCGGAGAGCGTGTCGGGGTCATCGTTGACGCCGGCGATCATCGGCGTCTGGTTCACGATGATGACGCCCGCCTGCCTGAGCACGTGCAGCCCCTCGATGGCCTCCGGCGTGAGCTCGCGCGGGTGGTTGAATTGCGCCATCACGTAGATCCGCTTGTGCGGCAGGCTGTAGCGCCGGAAAATCTCCGCCAGCGTGGGGTCGTTGAGGATGCGGAACGGGTTGAACGCGGGTATCTTCGAACCGATGCGGATGATCTCCACGTGGTCGATCTCGCGCAGCCTGCCGATGATGTTGCCCAGTTTGCGCGTGGAGACGAGCAGCGGGTCGCCGCCGGTGAGGAGCACCTCGGCGATCTCGGGGTGTTCGCGGATGTAGGCGATGCCCTCGGAGACGTCGCGCACGACCTCGTCGTTGCCGTTCATGAAGAGCCGCTTGCGGAAGCAAAAACGGCAGTAGGCGCCACAGACGTCGTTCACCAGGAGGAGTGCCACCGAGTCGTACTTGTGCTCCAGCCCGGGCACGCGCTTGTACGACGCTTCGTTGGAGGCATCCAGCCGGCCCCAGCCGTCCAGCTCGCGCACGTCGGGAATGACGAGGCGGCGGATCGGATCGTCGGGATCGTTCCAGTCGATGAGCGAGTTGTAGTAGTCGTTCGTGCGGAAGACGAATTCGTCGTGCACGGGCCGAAGCCGCTTGCGCTCCTCGTCGGAGAGCTGCGGAATCTGCTCCAGGCGGGTCAGGTATTTGGGCTTGTATGTCTTGTCACGCATGGCTCGCCTCGGGAGATACTGCGCCCGCGGGCGATGGTTCGTCCTGTGGCCGATTGAGATATCTGTCTAATTGTCGTGCGTGTTCCGCCCACCAGCGCCATGGCTGGCTAACCGGAACCGGACACCCGCGAAAGGGACTCCAGGCGCGGGCCGGTAGGACCCGATGCGGACACTCATCCGTGGAGCGCGGAAGGTCCCGTCTTTGAAAATAGCACGCAACTCGCTGATTGACAATGGGTTAAATCACAAGTGGCGCAACAGCGGGGAGTTAGGGCGCCGGGCCGGGCGCGGTGCGGCCCCTCCGAGCCAGGTATTAGGGGGGGGCGTCCGCGAGCGCCGCTAGCTCACCCGCGTCACCCGGCCGCATTGGCGGCACACCATCTGCGAGCCCGTGAAGGCGGGCGAGAGCTGCAGGAGCTGCCCGCAGGTGCAGGCGAAGGATTCCCAGCCGGTGCCGCGCCGGGCGTACTCGAGCGGCGCTTCCTCGCCGGCCGCACCCGGCGCGGGTCGCGCGGTGGGGATCTCCTCGTGCTCGCGCGCGCCGGCCAGCGCCCCCACCATGGCGCCCACCACCGCGGCGGCCTGGGCGGCGTCGGAGACCTTTGCGTGGGGGATCTCGTTCTTGCGCTCGCAGCGCGGGCAGACGATGTGCGGCTCGGTGAAGTCCGGCGGCACCTTGATCTTCAGACCGCAGGCGCAGAGCAAGAACGCGTAGCCGTTGACGGCGCGCATGAGGTCCATCACGTCACGGGCCTGCGCCTTGGCGCTCTTCTGCGCGGCGACTTCCGGGTGCGGCTCGCGCACGGCGACGGGGCGGTCCTTCCTCAGACCCGAGGTGGGAATGATGACGGACCGGTCCTTGCCCTTGACCTTGGCGTAGGCGCGCTGATAGCTCAACAACCCCGCCCCCTGGCTCATCCCGCGCAGAATGGCGATGCGTTCGGCCATAGGCGGGTGCGTGCTCTCCCAGCCGGAGAGGGCGGCGCCGTCCTTGCGGCGCAGGGGGTTGTGGATGTACATGGGCGCGGTCACCTTGTTGGCCGCCTCGAGCCGCAGGGGGCTCTCGGAGATGCGCTCGAGCGCGCTGGCCAGGCCGTCGGGGTAGCGCGTCAGGCGCACGGCGCAGGCGTCGGCGAGGTACTCGCGCTTGCGCGAGACGGCGAGGTAGAGGAGCCGCGCGAACACCGGGCCGAGGATGGCGAAGAGGATGGTGACGAGCACCAGCGCGGGATGCCCACCGCCACCACCCTTGCCGCTGCGGTAGCGCCGCGACGACGACCCGCCGCCGCTGAGCCACATGCCGCGCAGGAACACGTTGGAGAGGAGCACGATCGACCCCAGCATGATGCCGGCCACGGTCATAAACTGCACGTCGCGGTTCAAGATGTGCGAGGTCTCGTGCGCGACCACCCCCTGCAGCTCGTCGCGGTTGAGGCGGGTCAGAAGGCCCGCCGTCACCGCGATGGCGCTGTCCTCGGTACGCAGGCCGGTGGCGAAGGCGTTCGGGGCCTTCTCGTCGATGATGTAGACCTTGGGCATGTGGTCGAGTCCGGCGGCGATCTTCATCTCCTCGACCACGTTGAAGAGCTGCGGGTGCACGTCGGGTGTGACCTCGCGCGCACCGCTCATGTGCAACAGGATGCTGCCCCCTCCGAAGAGGCTCAGGGCGGAGAGAACCACCCATATGGCGATGGCCATGATGAGGCCCAGGTAGCCGCCCCCCTCGGGGAGCGCGACGCGTCCCGTGAGGTAGCCGAGCGTGCACAGAACGGCCGCCATGCCCGCGAAAAGCACGAGCGACTTTCTGCGGTTGGCCGCAATGAGCTCCCACATCATGGCCGGGCTACCTCGCTACGCGCCATCGGCGGTCTAGGTGAACTGGACCTTCGGCGCCTCCCGCTCCGACGCGTCCTCGATCTCGAAGAACTCCTCGCCGGCAAAGTTGAACATGCCCGCGATGATGTTCGAGGGGAACATCTCGATCTTGTTGTTGTAGAAGAGCACCTGGTCGTTGTAGCTCTGCCGCGCGAACGCGATCCGGTTCTCCGTGGAGGTCAGCTCTTCCTGCAAGGACAGGAAGTTCTCGTTCGCTTTGAGGTCGGGGTAGTTCTCGACGACGAGCATGAACTTGGAGAGCGCGGCGGAGAGCTGCGTCTCCGCCTGCCCCCTGGCCGCGACCCCGTCGGTGCCCATGGCGCGCGCGCGCGCGTCGGTGACGGCCGTGAGCGTCTCGCGCTCGTGCTTCATGTAGCCCTTGGCCGTCTCCACGAGGTTGGGGATGAGGTCGTGCCGGCGCTTGAGCTGCACGTCGATCTGCGACCACGCGTTCTTCACGCGGTTGCGCAGCCCGACGAGCGAGTTGTAGATGCCAACGAAGAACACGACCGCCACGACGAGCAGGCCGAGAAAAATCAATCCAGCCATCACCGCTCTCCTTTCGCTTTCACACGGGGGCGCTCAACGCTCGCCCCCGAATACCTCGGCGAGCAGGCGCCGCACGCGATTGTCTTCCGGGGCGGCGTCCATTCCGATCACGCGCTCCAGCTCGCCCCGGTCCAGCCACACGCCGTGGCCCTTGCGGCAGCGATCGACGATCACGTCGCCGCGCTCGCCGCCGCGCGTTTTCTCCATCTTCTTCAAACAGATCGGGCAGCGCCGCGGCGCTTCGGCCACGGAAGCGTCGGGCGTGAGCTCGGCCATGGCGCGGTCGCGCGCCGACGCGCTCTCGAATAGGAGCTCCAGCTCGCCCGCGTCCAGCCACACGCCGCCGCAAGCCACGCAGTGGTCCACCTCGACCATGTCGAGCTCGAGCGCGACGACGGGCTTCTCGCAGACCGGACACTGCATGGGATCCTCCTGCCGTCCCCTGTCCACGGCGGCGCGTCCGAGGAGGCGGGGCGCGGTCACACGCGCTTCTACAGCCACGCGTACGGGCTATTCAACTACGGAGATGCGCGGGTTGGCAAGGAAGCAAAGTCGGCGCCGGTCCGAGGGCGGCCCCGCGCGGGGCGTCGAGGCGGTTGGAGGCATTCTCGGCCACGACGGGGAGCGGGGGGGAGCCGGTCAGCCCGCCGCGCGGCGCGGCGCTTCCGGCGTCGAAGATGCCGGCCGGGCGACGCGCTGCGCCGCGGCGACCACCGCGTCGACGGAGAGACCCAGCTTCTCCATCACCACCGCGCCGGGCGCCGACTCGCCGAAGCGGTCCACGCCGACCACCGCGCCGCCCGCGCCGACGATCTCACGCCAGCCGAGCGTGCGCCCGGCCTCGACGGCCACGCGGGGCACGCCGGGCGGCAGCACGTCTTCGCGGTAGACCTCCGGCTGCTCGAAGAAGAGCTCCCACGAGGGCATGGACACCACGCGCGCCGCCACGCCCTGCGCGGCGAGGCGCTCGCGCGCCGCGAGAACCAGGTGCACTTCGGAGCCGGTCGCGATCAGGGTGACCTGCGGCGCCGCCTCCGCGCCGGCCAGCACGTAGGCGCCGCGGGGCACGCCGCGCGCGATGCGGCCGTCGGCGTCGTCGAGCACGGGCACGTTCTGCCGCGTGAGCGCGAGCGCGCTCGGGCCCTCCCGCGTCAACGCCGCTCGCCACGCCGCGGCGGTCTCGTTGGCGTCGGCGGGGCGCAGAACGGTCAGCCCCGGGATGGCGCGCAGCGCGAGGAGGTGCTCGACGGGTTGGTGCGTGGGCCCATCCTCGCCCACGCCGAGGCTGTCGTGCGTGAAGATGAAGAGCGAGGGGATGCGCATCAGCGCGGCCAGGCGCAGCGAGGGGCGCATGTAGTCCGAGAAGACGAGAAAGGTCGCGCCGTACGGGCGCACGCCGCCGTGCAGGGCCATGCCGTTGACGACCGCGGCCATGGCGTGCTCGCGCACGCCAAAGTGGAGGTTGCGCCCCGCGCGGTCATCGGCGCCGAAGTCGCCGCCGCCGGTGATCTCGCTCTTGTTCGACGGAGCCAGGTCGGCGGAGCCGCCCATGAGCGTGTCCACCCGGCCGGCGATCGCGCCGAGCACCTTGCCCGACGCGGCACGCGTGGCCACGGCGCCACCCCGCGCGTCGAACGCCGGCACGTCCGCGTCCCACTCCCGGGGCAACTCGCCCGCGGCCAGGCGCTCGAATGTCGCGACGCGCTCGGGATGTCGCTCGCCGTAGCGACCGAGCCGCTCGCGCCACTCGGCGTGGGCGGCCCCGCCGCGCTCGAGCGCGCGGCGGCAATGCGCGTAGACCGCGTCGGGGACGTGGAACGCCGGCTCCAGCGGCCAGCCGAGCTTTTCCTTCGCGGCGCGCGCCGCGTCGGCGCCCAGGGGCTCGCCGTGCGCCTTCTCCGAATCCTGCTTGGGGCTCCCGTAGCCGATGTGCGTGCGCACCTTGACGAGCGAAGGCCGCGCGGTCTCCTCGCGCGCGGCGCGGATGGCCGACTCGATGGCGTCCAGATCGTTGCCGTCGTCCACCGTCTGCACGTGCCAGCCGTAGGCCGCGAAGCGCGCGCCGACGTCTTCGGTGAAGGCCAGGTCCGTCTTTCCCTCGATGGTGATGCGGTTGTCGTCGTACAGATAGACCAGCTTGCCCAGCGCGAGGTGCCCGGCGAGCGACGCCGCCTCGCTGGCCACGCCCTCCATGAGGTCGCCGTCGGAGACGATCGCGTAGGTCGTGTGGTCGACAAGCGGTTGGAGCGCCGCGTCGTTGAAACGCGCGGCGAGGTGCGCCTCGGCGATCGCCATGCCCACGCCCATGGCCACACCCTGGCCCAGGGGACCCGTGGTCGCCTCGACGCCGGGGGTGAGGCCGTGCTCCGGGTGGCCCGCCGTGCGGCTGCCCCACTGGCGGAAGCGCGCGATCTCGTCCAGGGGCAAGTCGTAACCGTATAGATGGAGCAGCGCGTAGAGGAGCATCGAGCCGTGCCCGGCGGAGAGGACGAAGCGGTCGCGGTCGAACCAACGGGGGTCGGTCGGGTCGTGGCGCAGGAAGCGGTCCCAGAGGACATAGGCCATGGGCGCCGCACCCATGGGCATGCCGGGGTGGCCGGACTTCGCCTTCTCCACGGCGTCGACCGCCAGGAACCGAATGGTGTCGATGCAAAGCCGGTCGATCTCGCGCATCGGGTCTCCTTTGCAGACGGGGTCGGACGGAAACGTGGAGGGCTAGTATCGAGGCCTGCGGGCGCGCCGAGCAAGGGCTTTCAGGCCGCGTGCTGGGGATAAGTCGCAAAAACCTGTGAAGAGGCCCGGGTCCGGTGGCGACTCAGGGGACGCCCGGGAAGATCGCGTGGCGCGCGGCCTACGCGTACCGGAACAGCTCTTTCGCGCGCTTCGTGGCGGCCACGAGGGCGGCGTCGGGAGTCGGACCGGACGAGCGCGCGACGTTGGCGCCCGGCGACAGATTGGACACGACGCAGTGGTACGTGTCACCGATCTTGTACGTGGTGCACTTCACCGCCACCCCGGCGATGAGGGTATTTACAACCGAGTATTGTTCGACGAGCGTCACTGTCACTCACCCCTTCCGCCCGCGGGCCGGTCGAGCGTGAATGTACACCAAATTGGTGCGATTTTCAAGCGGAGACTTGGAAATTTTCCCTGTGGCTGGTCGGCCAGGCGTTGCAGCCGCTAGAATGGGGCCAGGTCGCGCGGCAGCCGGTCGCCGACCCAAGGGAGGTCCCGTCATGCGCACCCGTCTCGTCATCGCCCTGGCCGTCCTGGCCTTCGCCGCCGTCCCTTCCGGGGCGGCCGACCGCATCACCGGCCGGATGTTCGCCAGCCGCTCGGAAGTGATCGCCCCGCACGCGATGGCGGCCACCAGCCAGCCCCTGGTCACGCAGATCGCGCTCGACACCATGCGCCGCGGCGGCAACGCCGTCGACGCCGCCATCGCGGCCAACGCCGCGCTCGGGCTGATGGAGCCCACGGGCTGCGGCATCGGCGGCGACCTCTTCGCCATCGTCTGGGACGCCAAGACCCAGCGGCTCTACGGCTTGAACGCCAGCGGCCGCTCGCCGCGCGCCCTCACGCTGGCGCACCTGCGCGAGCGCGGCTTGGAGCGAATGCCGGCCTACGGTCCCCTTCCGGTGACGGTGCCGGGGTGCGTGGACGGTTGGTTCGAGCTGCACCGGCGTTTCGGCAAGCTCAAGATGAAGGAGGTCCTGGCGCCGGCCATTCGCTACGCGCGCGACGGGTTTCCGGTGAGCGAGCTGGTGGCCTACTACTGGGGGCGCAGCGTCCCCATCCTCGAGGAGTGGCCGGGTTTCCGCGAGACCTTCATGCCCGCGGGTCGCGCGCCGCGCAAAGGGGAGATGTTCGCCAACCCGCGCCTGGCCGCCACCTACGAGAAGCTCGCGCGCAAGGGGCGCGACGCGTTCTACCGCGGCGACATCGCGCGCGCCATCGACGCCTTCATGCGCGCCAACGCCGGCTTCCTCTCTTACGACGACCTGGCCGCGCATCACTCGGAGTGGGTCGAGCCGGTCTCGACGTCCTACCGGGGCTACGAGGTCTGGGAGTTGCCGCCCAACGGGCAGGGCATCGCGGCGCTCCAGATGCTCAACATCCTCGAAGGCTACGACTTCTCCGCGATCCCGTTCGGGAGCGCCGAGCACGTTCACCTCCTGGTGGAGGCCAAGAAGCTCGCCTTCGAGGATCGGGCGCGCTACTACGCCGACCCCGACTTCACCGACGTGCCGGTGGCCCGGCTCATCTCGAAGGCCTACGCCGATTCGCGTCGCGCGCTCATCGACCCGGAGCGCGCCGCGCGTTTCGTCGAAGCCGGCTCCCCCGCGCTCGACGCCGGCGAGACCGTCTACCTGTGCACGGCGGACGCCCAGGGCAACATGGTCTCGCTGATCCAGAGCAACTACCGCGGCATGGGCACCGGACTGGCGCCCACCGACCTCGGCTTCATCCTCCAGGATCGCGGCGAGCTCTTCGACCTCGCGCCCGATCGTCCCAACACGTACGCGCCCGAGAAGCGGCCGTTCCACACCATCATCCCCGCCTTCGTCACTCGGGACGGCGAGCCGCTCATGGCTTTCGGCGTGATGGGCGGCGCTATGCAGCCGCAGGGGCACGTGCAGGTGCTCATGAACCTGATCGACTTCGGTATGAACCTGCAGGAGGCGGGCGATGCGCCGCGGGTACAGCACGAGGGCTCCTCGGAGCCGACCGGTGAGCGCATGATGGACAGTGGCTGGGTCTACCTGGAAACCGGGTTCGCGCCCGGGGTGCGGCGCAGGCTGCTCTCCATGGGCCACCGCCTGCGCGACGACCTGGGCGGCTACGGCGGCTATCAAGCCATCATGCGCGACCACAAGAACGGCACCTGGGTCGGCGCGTCGGAGTCGCGCAAGGACGGTGCGGCGGCGGGGTTCTAGGCCGGGCTGGGATTCTGTTCTATGCGGGTAACAAAGCGCCTACCTCGTGAGCACCAACTTCTGCGTGCGCACTTGATCATGCCACTCCAGTCGAACAAAGTAGATGCCCGAGGGACTGTCCGCGCCTCTTTCGTTGCGACCGTCCCACAACACCGTGTGAGGTCCCGCGTCGACGAGGCGATTGAGCAGCACCCTGACGCGCCGTCCGCGGACGTCATAGACAGTGAGGCGCGCCGGTCCTGCATCGGGCAACCCGAACGTCATGGAGGTTCCCGTTTGAAATGGGTTCGGGGTGCCGCTATGCAGCCACAGGGCCGCGGGAGGACTACCGTCCTTGTTGACCCCCGTCGGTGGGGGATCGCCCGCATCGCCTTCTGGAGAACTCCCGTTGCCGTCTTCGATATCGGTGTAGAAGAAATTGTAGTGAAAGCCATCGATCTGAAACGTTTGCGTCAGGGCGCTTTGGGGAACGCACAGGCGCACGTACCGGACGGGATGCCCGGTATCGGGGGCGGCAGGGGCGAACTCGACGGTGAGCGGCAGCACCGCGCCGGACGGCACAGTAGGAGGAGGGCTCGGGAGCCCAACCGTTCTCATTTGCGGCTGGCCGTTCTGGCCCGCCCACCAGATTTCGAACTGTCTCGGGATGGCTTCCACCCACTCCAGGGTGACGCCCCTGACGCGCGTCGGATGTTCCGCCAGGAGGTCGACGTCGATGCACACGGGATCCATCGGATGGGGAGGCGTTGGAATCGTCCAGGGGTTGGTATCGCTCGGCAAGGCGCCTCCCGTTTGTACAGTCGTCGAATTAGTCGTGACCGAGACGTTGCCGCCAGTAGTCGCGTAATAATTCACCATTGACGCAACGTGGGCGCTGTCTGAGTTCTCCGGACCCAGGGGTAACGCGTGACTGAAGATGGTATGGATGATGACGTCTTCGATCCGGCTGGAGTCGCAATACACCGTACCGTCGGCATTGAGGTTGATACCCCACCCGCGGATCTTTCGGTTGCTGGAGTCGAGGACTAGCGAGTCGGGCCCCAGCGGAGTGAAGTCGATAATGTCGCGGTACCACCTGGTATTTATGATCCTGGCGTAAATGCTCGTACCGCCAAACCCGACGTTGCCCTCGACCATGTGGACGTCGATCCGCTGGACCGGGCCGTCGGGGGTGTTCAGCCGGTACACAACCATCGAGTCGATCAGCTGACTGTGCCCGGTCGAGTCGATCCACGCGTTGCCGTTGCCGTCGGTGTCCGCGCGATCGAAGCCACAGATCTGCTGGTACGCGCCCGGGCAGGGCCCGTTCACTCCGGGCTCGAAGTTGGCGTAGTCGAGCTCGGTGGCCCAGATCCATCGCCCTCGCGATAACCCCCCGATGGCTTCTTCGTCCTGATACCATTCGCGTATCTCCCGGCAGCCGGCGACATGAGAGCTGGGGTGGTGTCGCTCCGTGTAGTATCCCCATGCGTAAGGCACACTCGCGCGATCCGCCCAGAAGGCGATGGTCTCGGTACACCAGGCTTGAGGTTTGGTTGCCTTGTCCGTCTGAATAGAAGCATTCTCTGCGGCCAGGGCATCGGCCGCCGCCGGTATGGCCACTTGTCGTTGGATTTGCCAGTAAGCCTGGCCGCCGTGTTTGATGCAACAGCTCCGCGAGCCCACGGTGAGTTCGGCCGCCCCAATCAGATTGCCCAACCCCGGAATCAAGGGCCACGGACCGGCCACCGGTGTGCACGACGCCGTGTAGCACCCGCAGGTGGGCAGGTCCGGCAGGGCGCACGGAGCTATCGCCGCTCGCGGGAAACTCGCGAGGAGCGCGCATACTGCCACCATCAAGTAGATCCACCGTTTCGGGTCGGAAGCACGACCGCAATGGTATTCCACGTGCGAAGTCACCTTCTATCACCTCCGCAGTCAATCAGCCCCAACAAGCCCTACTTGAGCAACACCGCCTTCCTCGTCTGCGTAAAGCTCCCGGCGACCAGTCTGACAAAGTAGACTCCGCTGGAGACCGGACGGCCGGCGTCGTTGAGGCCATTCCATTCCACAGTGAAGCCTTTCGGTCGCGGCGACTGCACGTCGTCTACCAGCGTTCTCACCAATTGCCCGGCAACGTTGTAGACCCTGAGTGACACGTGGGAACGATTTTCTATGCCATACCGGATGGTCGTCGTCGGGTTGAACGGGTTCGGAAAACTGTTCTCCAGGAAGCTGCCCGCCGGTTTCGGCGTATCCGCCGCGACGCCCGTGGGCGAGTCCCGCCAAGCAATGGTCGGATCGCCGTCGCGATCGATGCCCGTGGGCAGGAGGAAATCCGGCGTGTCGCCCGGGGTCACGGGGCCGTTCCCGTTGGCCATGTCCAGTCCGGTTTCGAGGCCAAGAAGGTCGTTTCTCTCCAGGATGATGTTTCCGGTCGGGACGTCCATCAGATAGAGAGACGCGGGCAAAGCCCCCACGCCGTTCGTGGCCAGCGCCAGAACCCGATCGCCCGGCAGCCCTGCTGTGAGCTCGAAGCGCAGGCGCCCCGGCCCCCCGCCGATGGGTTCCTCGGGGACGCAGAGCCACAGCTCACCGGGTTCCGATTTGTCGATCAGTCCGAGGTCGACGTCCCACTGGCAACGGCTCAACTCCAAGGGAGGGTTAACGAGCTCCATGGAGTATCCGGCCACGAGACTGGGCGGGTTGGTGAAGACGATGACGTCGGAATCCGACCCGTCGTCTTCACCGACCGGTACGATGAGTGCCGGGAAGGGCGTCACGGGCGCCACAATGGGGTCGACCGACCGGACGAATCCCAGGAGGTCGGGGTCAAAAACAGCGTCTGCCAGCGACCCATCGGGCCGAAAGGCCAGGAGGCCGGGGTCGGAGCCCGCGCCTTCCACGGCGGCGACAGACACGATCGTTGTCCACCTCACCAGGTCGACCCCAATTTCGTAGCCTGGTATCGTGAGCGCCGGATTCAACGCGGGGTCTTCCAGGTGCGCTAGCAGCAGGAGGTTCGTGATATCCAGTATGAGGAGGTCGGCGTCGGCGCCCGTCGAATTCTCGATTGGCACCGCCAGGCGGTTCGGCGGATCCAGACCGGGCAGGCCGCACATCTTCAGCAGATCCACTCCCTTTTCGTAACCTTTGATGGTGACGTTCGGGTCTCCTCCGTCCATCGAGTACACCCACTGCGCGGTGCCCCACTGGTCGACCTTGTAGAGATCGGCGACGTCCCCCGTCCCGTCGAGCTCAACCGGAATGAGGATAGACCGCCCAACCTCGCACTGGCCCGGCTCGAGGAGGACGATGTCGACGTCGCACTCGTAGCCCGGAAAAGCGAGGGGTTTTGGCCCTCCAGCGTTTGCATCCTTGACGCTCACATGCGGCGTCATGAATTCAGGAGGCACGTCGCCCGGGACTATGTCATTGTCGAAGTCGAGGAAGAGAAGATCGCTTCCGGTCGTGGTCGACACGGGCAGCGCCAGCCGCAGCCTGTCCCCCATCTCGTACGCGACCGGATCCATGCCTTCCCACAAGCCGGGCAGCCAAAGGGCCGAATCGTTCGCCGCGCAAGCCGCCCGCCCGTCGGTGGAAAGCAACCGGCAGCTTCCCCAGTCACCGTCGGCATCGTCGACATCGATCGCGAGGACGCCGCGCACCAACTGGTTTTCGCTCTCCAACGGGAAGAACGCAATCGCGCCCGTGTATCCATTCCAGATCCCGTCCACGTCCTCGCGAAACCCGAGGTCACCGAGCTCGATGTCTTCCCTGTCGAGGAACCCGCCGAACGCGGTCGTGCGGAGCACGGTGAGCTTGGCGTCCGACCCGTCTTCGGTTTCCTGCGGTACCAGGATCAAACAGGCCGCTGCCTCTGTCAGGATGATGATCGGGTCAACCCCGTTCTCATAACCGAGTGCGAGATCGTCTTGGAAGAGGATCCCGAGATACCGCCCGGTGGCCGGATCCAGGTCGATAATGCGCAATCGCGCCGGGGAACCGTCCTCCTCTTCCTCGGGGACAACCATGAACTCACGGTTGGGCGATACCACCACGTCCACATCGTCCTCGAAGCCCAGCGTATCGAGGAAGATCGTATCCGCGACGTCGGTCGCACCGACGGACACCATCATGGCGACCACTGTCATCGCGGCCACAAACCGATTCATAACAACCTCCCGGTTCTCGGATCGGCGTCGCGACCTGTGTGTAGCTCGGCAATCAGAAGAGTGGAGGTTCCGAGGGGTTGCGCGTGTAGATGCAGGGGATTGAAGGAGCCGAAGCCGGTTCCCCTGCTTTGCGCTTAACAATGCTGGATTTGAATGCAGGCAATAACGAGGCTACGGAATCCCCGACACAATCATCCGTGCAGCCTCAACAGAGCCTTCCATTCCTCTTTGGTGGGCGCATTATACCCCCGAAACCTGCAAGTGTCAACGAGCATGTCGACATGCCGCATGCCGCGCGCGGAGCTGCCACTCGCCGAGAGGCACCGCCCCGCCCACCGTCTCTGCGTTTGACCGCGTTTCCCGACTGCGTTATCCTTATATGGGAGCACGCCCTTTGGTCGACGCATCCGAGGAGCCGCCGTCATGCGCACACTACTCATCTCGCTCGCGTTCCCGCTTCTGACCGCCCCGGCGTTTGCGCAGCGGGCACCGGTGGACCTGAATCAGGTCGGCGACGGGGCCGCCAAGTGCGCCGAGGGAAAGGCGCAGCGGGCGGAGCGCCTCCTGGCGGCGCCGCGGTCGCTGGCCAGCGCCAACATCGACATCACCTACTACCACCTCGATCTCGACATCGACCTGGTGGCCAGCCACATAGACGGCGTCGTTCGCGTCGAGGGCACCGTCGTTGGGTCGCCGATGACGGTGCTGGTTCTGGATCTCGCCTCCAACATGGTGGTCTCGTCGGTGACACTCCCGGACGCGACGGCGCTGGCGTTCTCGCAGGCTGGTGACGCGCTGGACATCACGCTTCCGGCCCCGGTCTCCCCCGGCGGCGCCGTGGCGGTCGACGTCGCCTACGCCGGCACGCCGAACAGCGGAGATTTCGGCTACTTCGTGTTCGGGTCGCGCGCGGGGTCCGGGAGCTACGCGTGGAGTCTCTCGGAACCGTACGGCGCGCGCCAGTGGTGGCCGTGCAAGGACCACCCGTCGGACAAGGCCGACTCCGTGCGCGTAACGGTGACCGTGCTCTCGCAGTACCGGGTCGGATCGCAGGGAACGCTGGTGGGCGAGATGGTGGGGGGCGGCAACACCACCTACGACTGGGTGTCGAATTATCCGATCTCCAGCTATCTCGTTTCCGT
>Ga0224512_10002207_pt1 | contig 18026 bp, 17 predicted proteins | sample SF_May12_sed_USG_4_FD_169103 | JGI IMG/M metagenome (GOLD analysis project Ga0224512, IMG submission 169103) | Sediment microbial communities from San Francisco Bay, California, United States - SF_May12_sed_USGS_13 | ecosystem: Environmental > Aquatic > Marine > Sediment | place: USA... | reverse complement strand
TCAGGGGCACCGCCGTCACGACGATGAGCGAATCGCGGGGCATCTCGGTTCGCTAACGAGTTTCAGCCAAGCTCGACATTATGGCCGCGACGTCGAAGTTCCTGGAGGAGTGCTAGGTCATTGAATAATCCGAGCTCCGGCCCCCAGTCCTGTTGCCCGGGTGGTTCATCTGACCCTTTAGCCAACAACTCGATCACCCGGTCCCGCAAAGTCCGTGCCCAGGCCCGGCCTTTGGCAGCGGCCTGTGGAGTGAGCGTGGCGTCGGCATTGACCACAAAAAGTTGGGCGGCTATCTGTGGGTTGGTCCGGGAGCCCTTCTCGCCGTAAACGATCATCACAGAGCCGGCCGGGACGTCTTGAATGCCGCCGACGGCAATGAAGTCTCCCTCAAAAGCCCAGCCAGAGTCCTTCGATGTGTCAACCGAATGGATGATCTTGGCCCAGTTCTTGTGGCGTTCATCGCCAACCATGGGCACATGGACCGGCACCAGCACTTCCATGTCGGGAACTGTACCGGCTTGCTGGGACGTCGAAGAGCTGTGGGCGGCTCATGCCCCTGTGCGTGGGCGAAGCAAGCGACGAAATCACAATCCAAAGGGGCGCTTGACGCCGTAATCATGATGGGAATGCAATCGGGCCGATAATGGTTGGCCATAGGTTCAGGGAACAAAAACCTCACGAACCTCCGTTTGTAGAGGTGCAGAATGGGAACGGGGACTACATGACGACAAATAGACGCCATTCGGGCAGCGACCTCTTGGATGACCGGGGCCGGCTGACGCCGGACTTGATCAACCAATACCTGGCCGGTATCGGCGCGTTTGATCTCCTGACTGCCGACCAGGAAGTCGAACTGGCGCAACGAATCGAAGCCGGCACCAAAGCACGAGAGGTACTCGACGCTGGTCCGGTGACCGACGTCAAGCAGCGGACGCAACTGCAGCGGACCGTCCGCAACGGCCGTGAGGCGCAAAGCGAGTTCCTGACCGCCAATCTCCGCCTGGTTGTCTCCAATGCCCGGCGATACTCGAACGTGTCCGGAATGGATCTGCTTGATCTGATTCAGGAAGGCAATCTTGGTCTAATTCGCGCCGTTGAGAAGTTTGACTGGCGCAAAGGCTTCAAATTCTCCACGTACGCAACCTGGTGGATCCGTCAGGCAATCACGCGGGCGATCGCCCAACAGTCGCGCACCGTCCGGATCCCGGTCCACCTTCACGACATCCTCGGAACGGTTCGGGCTTCCCAACATGCCCTCGCCGCGGACAAGGGCCGGGTCCCTACCCCTGAGGAAATCGCAAAGGAGACGGGCATCGACCTGCTGCGAGTCAAGCAGGCCCTAGACGCCACCGACACGGTTGCATCGCTCGAGGCGCCCATAGGAGACGATGGCGCCATCCTCGGAGATTTCATCCAGGACGACGAAGTCGACGATCCGGCTCGAGCCGTCGAGGAACTGGAAGTCCAGGAAACCATCATGCGGTCATTGAGCAGGCTCCCCGAGCGGGAAGCCACCGTTCTCTCGCTTCGGTTCGGCCTGCACGACGGACGCCCGCGACCCCTCAAAGAGGTAGCAGACGAACTTCAACTAAGTAGTGAACGGGTCCGTCAGATCGAACGGACTGCCCTAGCCCGACTCCGCGAAGAGACAGCCCAACTAGGCGACGTAGCGTAAGCGCTCCGCGCGCCGGTCGGAAAGCGGATCGCGAATAGCGGTCAGCTTGGTGGGAACCATCCCCCCGATCCGGCGCAGGCGACACTTTGGCAACGGTCGCCCGAGGCTGGGAGGCGAACCGCACTCCTATGCCCGAAAGCATGGGAAGTTGGTGTGCGGCGCTGGGGGCACTCGAGCGAACCGTTGCCACCAACACCGTACCTCGATTTGACCCCATAAAGGGTGCATCTTCGGTCAGCGGTCGAACCAGATGAAGCCGGCTATCTCTCCCGGGTCGTACACCGTCTCGCAGGGAAGGCCGTTCCCGTCCGCATCCATCCGGTCCGGCGCTCCCTCCCGCACCCAGTACACAACGGCCTGGCCAAAAGACGCTCCACGATCTGCAAGGTGATAACAGAAGAGGTCTGGTTCATAACCACCTGCCGAGCCCAGCAGCGACTGGACCTCCCCGGCCGTGTACACGGTCTCGCACGGAACCCCGTTCCGATCGGCATCCATCCGCGACGGTCTGCCCTCTCGAACCCAGTACGCCAGCGCCTCTTCGAAGGTGTGCCCGGCGGCCTCAACGTCCCGGCAGAACAACCCGCCGGCCAAACCGGCGGCGGGTGGGGGTGTCCCGCCGCCAAAGAGCGACGATTGCCAGCCCGGGCGCTTGGGAGCTTCGCCGCCGTCGAGCATCGCCCGCCACTCCTCATCGGTCAAGCGGCCGAGATCCGCGTCCTGCCAGAACTCGTAGTAGGAGTACACCCCTCCGACGGCCACCTGAAAGCGGCCGCTGTCGTTGGGGACCAGAACCATGATCCGATCGATTCGACCAGTTCCAATTTCCAGGTAGGCGACCGTCGACCGCATGATGTCGGCGATGAGGGCAGCGTCGGTGTCGTCGGCCGAAGGTAACCCGAGCGCATCGTCCCAATCGGAGGATTGGATCCACAGCGCTTCAAGAACCGACCCGATCCCCTCCAGCCAATCGTTGTCCGCCAGAGAGATCGGCACACCGACCAACTCGTCGCGGGCAATACCCGCCAGCCGTTCCAGCCAACCCTCGAGACTGGTCATCAGCGCGTCGGAGTCATCCCCGGCACCAACCAGACCCCGGTTCCTCAGCCCGTCCTGCAACAAGGTGATCACAGAACGCATCCGCTCCCAAGCCACCGGATCGGGTTCGACCCAGTGCCGGGGAGGCTCAACCATCGGCTCGAACCCCCCTTCCGCAGCAAAGGACTGTTTGGCAAAGAGGATCGTGTCGTGTTTCAGTTCCGCGTATGACCCCAGCCCGGTCTGCAAACCCTTCGCTTCCCACGCGGGAGTCCTCATGAAGTCCGGATATGCCGCGCCGTGTGGGACCAGGACCGGTTGCAGGGCATACAGCCAGGCGTCGTAGACCGTACCCGCCCAGTCGCCGGCCGACCGGTCGTCGACCAGATCTTGCATGGCCGCAAACTGGGTCTCGTAGTTGGCGTATTCGGTTTCACCGGCGGCTTCGAGCTCCCGATAGGCGAGGTCCGACCCGAACACCGCCGCCAGATCGAGGGTCGTGGCGTACACCCGCCCGAAGGGCGGATCACCAACATTTGGGAATCGCAACTGGTCGTAGACGTACGAATCCAGCACAAACCGCACTCCCATGATGCGAACTGAAGCGTTCTCGGGATCGATCCCCACTGGACGCAATGCGGCCAGCCCCTCGGCGAGGTCGTCGACCGGACCGGAATCCGCAAAGCCGGCCGGGTTATCCAGCCAACCTTCTACGACTCCCTCGGCGGTGGCGGCCAACTCCAAAGGGGTGTAGTCGTCTGCGACTCCCACCATGAAGGCCGTCGGCTCATAGACCAGGCGCCACGCTTCGGCCAGTTTGGGGTTCTGCACCAGTGGGCGGGACGCCAGCACGCCGACTCTTAGTGAGTCAGCATCGTGGACAAAGAACGAGGCTTGCCCGAGCATCGACATCGCCCGGAAATACCGCTCGAGGTCAGCGTTGCGGGTGTAATGGCCGCGCGGCTTGAAGAGGCTGTAGTCCACGCAGTTGATGAGCGACGCAGACGGCAGGCACTCCCCGAAGCTGGTGGTCGGCGACGCGGTCAGCTGGGAAGCTTCGAGCGCCAGTTCAACTTCCTGCTCGGCCAGGGGCCCGATCGGACCAATGTCGAGCTCGAGCAAGGTGGCGGTCGCTTCATAGGCCTGTTGGGCTCGAGCGGCCGGCTCCGCGAGGTCGCTCCCGTCCAATTCGATCGTCTGCTCCCGAGTGGCAGCGACCAACCCAAGCACCAGCTCCTCGAGAATGGGAAGAAGCGTGTCTTGTTCGATGTCGCGCAACAGCTTCGAGAAGACCAGATGCAGGAAGTGATATCCGGCATCGGTGGTAACGAAGAACACCTGGCCTTCGTACAGGTAGCTTGCGTAGGCATGCTGAAACTGGCGATACCCGTCGGGCACGATCACGAAACCCTGGGCCAGCAAAGCCGCGGCGACATCGGGGGCGAGAGTCAGCCACTCGGGTTTGAGGACCGCGTCGATTGTTTCCGGTAGCGATGGGCCCGGATAAACCGACCCGTCATCCAGCAGTGGGATCAGGTCGAACGACGCAAAGGCGCCCGGCGATCCGGGAACCATGTCCGACACCACGGCGGGCGGTCGCGCCTCGACTGTCGTGGTCGTTGAAGGCCCCAAGGTCGTCGAGGTGGTGGCCGAGCCTGTCGTGGTCGTTTCGTCAGCCTTGTCTGTACAGGCTGCGGTGATCATCGCCAGCACGATCAGGACAATGAGAACCCTTTTCATTTCCGGCTCCTTCTGAAGTCCGAGCGCCAACAACGCAAGCGAGGATCCCTTCTCAAAGATATCCGGCGCCTTTGGCATCCGCCAGACACAAGTGACCGTCCTTTCACGACCGTTCAACAATCACGGGATCGGTTCGGCCGTCACCATCGACATCCACACATCCCGGCGTTCCCGGCCCCGGCAGCTCGGCGGGGACGGCGAAACCAAACCCCTGCCACACCCAACCACCGGCGGCCACGATGGCGGGATCGTCGAGCGAGTCGAAGGCCAGTGCGAGTGAGCCGTCGCACACCGCCAACCGGGCAACAGGCCGAAAAAGCGTCCCGGCCACCCAAACTTCTTTGAAGTCTCCCGGTTGGTAGACGCCCACATGGGCGCTTTTTCCGAGAAGATCCGCCCATTGCCGGTCCGGGTACTGCTGGTTGACTTCGTTCTCCTGGTAGGGACGGCGATGCGAGATCACCAGATCCTGCCGACTGTCTCCCGTGACGTCACCGGCGGCCGCATCCACAACGTGCCCGCCTACAAAACCGTCTGCGAGGGAAACCGAAGACCCAGCCGGGTTGAGAGAAGAGGTGGCGGTTAGGTTCCACCACTCGAGCCCGAGGAGGACGGCATCACCCTCGGGAAGTCCCCACGTATCGAAGTGGACCAGGCGGTCATGATGTTCTGCCGTCCCCACCCGGTATGCGAAAACTCCCCGCCGATCTGCCAGCACCTCGAGTAATGCCCCTTCCCGCGTCCCGGCGGCGGATTGATCGAACAGGAAGTTACCGAGACTGGTGGCGATCACCGTTGTTCGATCTCCAGCCCCTCGTGTGACGTAGACAGGTTGCATAACGTGGGACCCGTGTCCCCAGACGATGTCGACGCCCCACCCGGCCAGCTTGTCCGCCAGCACCGCCATGCCCGGATCAGCGCCCCCGTAGTATTCGATTCCGCCGTGCACCCCGGCGATGAGAAGATCCACGTCGGCTCGTGCAGACTCAATGGCCGACTGAACCCTCTGCTCATTCCAAGAGGCGATCCCGGGATGGTCGGTGGTAGCGACGGTCCCGGCCAGCGTTGCGTCGAAAGCCAGGAAACCGATCTGAAGGCCATGGGTTTCAAAAACCTGAACCGCGTAGGCCTCATCGATTCGTTCGCCTCCGCCCACCGTCTTCATTCCGGCCGTTTTCGCCGCCTCGATCGTGTCGAGAATCGACAAGCGCCCGGCGTCGCCGGCGTGATTGTTGGCGATGCCGAGCAGGTCGAATCCGGCCGCGGCCAGAGATCCGACTGCAGCCGGATCGGCCTCCAATGCAAACGGGTTGGTAGCGATGTGGGGGCGGAAGGTCAACGGGGACTCGAGGTTGGCTGCCGCAATATCGGCACTTGCCACCACATGACGAATATCTTCGAAAATCCCGAGGGGATCATTGCGGACTATCGAAGCCACGCCCCGGCCCAACATCACATCACCGACCAGCAGAACCGACACGACCGGCCCCTCGGCCACGTGGTTCGGGGTGGCGGCTGTGGAGGGAGGAGAAGTGACGCTGGTCATGGGCGGAGGCAGAAGGGTGGTCGCGGGGGTCATCGGCGGCACAGAAAAGAGCGTCGTCGTAGTGCCCGCGGTAGATCCCGGCGCGAAGCCGGCGCAACCGGCCAGCGCCAAAAGCAGGAGCACCGACAGTACCCGGCTAATCCGCACAAATCTCACCCAACCATCTTGTCAGACACACCCGCTGCGATCGTGGACCTCACAGTTCCTCCGTTCAGTTGCGTCCACGGACGTGGTGTATGGCGGAGGGAAATGCCGCTGAATAGGTGATCACCGCGTCAGCCTCATGGAAGTAGTAGCGACCATGAGGAGGAACGCGGTGATCGACAAGAGGATGGACGCGTTGGCGTGGCTGCGCAAGCAGCTCGAGACCGACGACAACGATTTGTTGCGGGAAATGGTCCGCAGCTTTGCTGAGGGCCTGATGTCAGCGGAAGCCGATGTGGAGTGTGGCGCCGGCTACGGGGAGGTCTCCCCGGAGAGGATCAACCGTCGCAACGGGTATCGGACCCGGCGCTGGGACACCCGGGTGGGCAGCATCGATTTGCGCATTCCCAAGCTGCGAGCAGGTTCGTACTTCCCCGAGTGGTTGTTGGATGCCCGCACCCGCTCGGAGCGGGCCTTCATCCAGGTGGTGGCTGAAGCCTATGTGCGGGGGGTCTCTACCCGTCGAGTCGAAGGACTGGTCGAGGCGCTGGGTATCGCCTCGCTGTCGAAGTCCCAGGTCTCGGAGTTGGCCAAGGACCTCGATGATTTGGTGACCGACTTCCGTAACCGACCCCTCGACGCGGGCCCTTACACCTATGTGTGGGCGGATGCGCTCACCATGAAGGTCCGCGAAGGTGGCCGCATCGTCAACGTCGCCTGCCTGCTGGCGGTCGGTGTCAACGGTGAGGGACACCGCGAGATCCTCGGAGTGGACGTGGCCACCTCCGAGGACGGGGCCGGCTGGCGGGCCTTTTTACGGTCGCTGGTGGCTCGGGGGCTCTCGGGGACACAGTTGGTGATCTCCGATGACCACGCCGGCTTGGTGGATGCCATCGAGATCACCCTGGCCGGGACGAGCTGGCAACGATGCCGCACCCATTACCTGCGGAACCTTCTGACCAAGGTCCCCCGCTCGGCGGAGACGATGACCGCCACCATGGTGCGCACCATCTTCGCTCAACCCTCCGGGGAGGAAGTGTGGGCCCAGCATCGGCGCATCGTTGACCACCTCCACGGTGTGGGACTCGCAGACGCCGCTGACCACCTCGATGCGGCCGGAGCTGAGATCCTGACCTTCACCGGGTTCCCCAAAGCCCACTGGACCCAGATCTGGTCGAACAACCCCCAGGAACGGCTCAACAAGGAGATCCGACGTCGCACCAACGTCGTTGGCATCTTCCCCACTCGAGGCTCAATCATCCGTCTTGTCGGGGCGCTGCTGGCCGAACAACACGACGAATGGGCCATCGCCCGCCGATACATGAGCCTCGACTCCCTGGCCCAGGCTCGCATTCGTCTCATCGAAGCAGACCAACTCGAGGAGGTGACCCCAGCACTCAAAACAGCAACCGGCTAGAAAGAAACCAACGAGGCCGACGCGGTGTCACTCATACACCACATCCCGGGACGTGACCCTCCGTTCTAGCGTGAGAAACCAGCGAATAGCGCAGGAAAGTCACGCCAGAACGGCCGAGGCCCGCCCGGGCGGTAGGGCCTTTCGACCCTGGTGCAACGACCCGTGGTAACTGCAGAATACTCCCCACAATGGGCGCCGCTCCGGGGTGGCACTGGCAAGTTCTCGAGAGAAATCACCGACGCCATCCTCACACGACAGGTTCGGGATGCGGAGCGGTGCCTTGGAACGGCAAGCAGCGAGAGGGCCGGGGGTTCTCGACCCCATTCGATCCCGCACCCCGGCTCTCTTGCTTGCCTTCAACCAATCCCGTTCGCATCGCGACCACAATATGCTCATGGATGCGATGATCCTGTTGGTTGAGGACGACTCCTCGATTCGTGAATTGACCGAAATGGGTTTGCGGGCGGCGGGTTTTCAGGTAGCCACGGCCGCAGATGGCCGATCGGCTTTGGATCGATTCCGAAAGGATCGCCCGGAAGCGGTCATCCTCGACATCATGCTCCCGGAGCTCGATGGTCTGGAAGTCTGCCGGGCGATCAGAGCGGAATCGTCGGTCCCGGTCGTCATGCTGACGGCCCGGACCGATACCGTTGACATCGTGGTCGGTCTGGAAGCCGGCGCCGATGACTACGTGACGAAACCGTTCGAGATGCCGGAACTGGTCGCCCGCTTGCGAGCCGCCCTGCGACGGGCCCGGCAATTGGAACCGACCGAACGACTCACGCTCGGATCGCTCCACATAGACATCGCCGCCCACGCCGTATTCCAGGACGACGAAGACCTGGGCCTCACTCCCACCGAATTCCGGTTGCTCGTTGAGCTAGCCAGGAGACCGACCCAGGTCTTCACCCGCGAGATGCTGCTCGAGCGGGTCTGGGGGTACGGATATTTGGGTGACTCCCGGTTGGTCGACGTGGCCGTCCAGCGCCTCCGCGCGAAGATCGAGCAGGACCCGACCCACCCCTCGTTGATTCACACCGTCCGAGGCGTTGGATACCGGGCCGGGTCGTGAAGACGCGGCGCGGTTTCCGAACCCGGCTGGTCGCAACCTACCTCGGGCTCATTGCCGGCACGGTAATCATGCTCGGGGCAGGCGCATACCTTTTTGTCAGCAGTTCACTGCGGGGACAACTGGTGGAAGACGCGGTGGGACAGACCAGTTTCAACCTGGCAGTGCTGGCCACTGAGTGGCTGGACGATGATCCGACCGCCGCGGAATATGAAGCCAGCCCGCTGGCCGATGCCCTCGGCCTGCGCGGAGCCGCGGACGTCTACGTCGACTTCGGCGATGGTGACCCCTTCCTCTCGAAACCGGTGCTGTTGACCACCCCCGCTCTGGTCTCCGATGACCTAAGAGCGATCGTTGCAGATGGCAACGTAGGTACGGAGTGGGTGGCGGTGGACGGTGTCCCGTTCGTTGTGACGGCCGGCCGCCGGCCTCCGTCGGGCCCCGACTTCTACTTCTTCTATCCGGCAGCTGATATCGAAAACGGTCTCGAGCGCCTTCAGCAGGCGCTGTTCGCCGGTGGACTCGTCCTTCTCCTGGTTGGGGCCATAACGGGAAACTGGGCCGCCAGGCAGGTTCTTCGGCCGGTCCGGCAGGCAAGTGAAGCTGCCCTCGAGATGGCCCAGGGTGATCTCACGGTTCGTCTCGATGCTGTCTCCAGGGATGAGTTCGGCGCCTGGGCCGAGGCCTTCAACCGCATGGCCGGATCGCTCGAGGACACCATCGGTCGACTCGAGGCGGCCCGGATACGCGAACGGAGATTCGTCGCCGACGTGTCGCACGAACTGCGCACCCCCCTGACCGCCTTGGTCAATGAGGCGGCGTTGGTGAAGTCACATCTGGAGGACAGGCCGGGCGATGGAAGCCGGATTGCCGAACTGCTGGTCAATGATGTCGCCCGGATCCGGCGTCTGGTCGACGATCTTCTCGAGATCTCACGCCTCGACGCTGGAGCCCAGGAAACCCGTCCTGAACGGATGGATCTCAGGGAGTTTCTGGCTGCGGTCATCGCCGACCGCCTCCCCGCAGCCCGCTTGTTGGGCGGCCGGGAAGGAATGCCGGTGGACCTCGACCGGCGGCGCCTGGAACGAATCCTCGGGAACCTTCTCGACAACGCCCGCGTTCATGCCGCAGGTCGAGAAGTTGAGGTCTCGGCCGAACGGGAGCCCAGTGCCATCGTCGTGGTGGTCGCCGATCGAGGACCGGGCGTCGATCCGACCGACATCGACAGGCTGTTCGAGCGTTTCGCCGTCGGGGATCGTGCCCGCAGTAGGAGCGGCACCGGACTGGGGCTCGCCATCGCCCACCAGCATGCCCTCCAGATGGGCGGATCTCTTCGAGCTGAAAACCGGCCGGGCGGCGGGCTCACCTTCGAGCTACGGCTTCCCCTGTAGCTGAGTGGTTACCCGACCGTGATGATCCGGCGACGTTTTAGAGCAGCATCCGTCCCACCCCGGTGATCCCCCATCCACGCCAGGATGACGACGACGGCCCGTCCTAGAGTCTGCCCGCCTCGATCTCGGCGATGCGATCGAGGCCGGCCTGTCCACAGAGCATGCCCAGTGAAACTCCTCCTGCTGCCATCCGCTGTTCGACCATCGATTGCAGGGTTCTGTCGGCGAGTAGGTTCGCCAGATGAAACCCGGGACACGTCGTCGCCGCATAGTCGCGATGGCCGGCGATGGTCGAAGGACCGGCTCCAAACCGGAGGGATGCCCACGCCAGCACGTTGGCCAGGGATCCCAGCTGAGCTGTCGGAATGCCCTGTTGGTCGAAGTGACCGTCGCAGCAGACGAGGAAATGCCCGGTCGGGTCGTACTCGGTGAAGGTGTCGCCCCGCGCAAAAACCGGTCTGCCTTCATAGATGTTGCCGTTGGCGTCGATCAAGTAGTGATAGGCAACGTCAGGCCACCCCCTCCCCTGGTGGTAGTTCTGGTACGAGCGGACCCGACGCGGCGCGCCAGTATTGCTGCCCATCACGACGGCGGTGTGGTGGACGGTCATTCGCTCGATCCGATGCTCAACGAGAAGTCCCCGGATGGGAGCGGCGCCCCAGGCGTCCCTGCAAATGACTTCGAGACTGCCCGGCGCAGCTGGTGAACCACCGGTCGTGGTCGTTGCAGCGGTGGTAGCCGTGGTGGTGGTCGCGACCTCTGTGGCGGTCGCCGAAGCTTCGGTGGTGGTGGGCGGAGCTGCGGTTGTCCTTGTCTCGGTCGAGGACGCCGTCGGGGTCGTCATTTCTGTGGTCGTCGATGCGGCTGCAACCGACGACCCCGAAGCAGCGGCTGTGGTTGTCGCGGACGTCGACGCAGCTGCATCAGCCGACCAGGCAGCCTCGGCAGATTGGGGGGAAAGCACGGTGTCGCCGGTTCGCAACCAGGCCCATCCTCCGGCTGCCCCAGCACCGACCAGCACACCAAGCATCGCCAGAAAACTCCGGCGACTGGGTCGTAGTTCGCTCACGGGTGGTGACGGTAGCAGTGAGCCTCCCGATCGCCTCGATTCCCGCCCACGCTCGGTCGTTTTGGGACCTTTGCCCCTGTACGAGAGCAGGATCGACGGCCCAAACTCGCCAAGGAAGGCCCGAAGAAAGCGCACCGTGTTCATATATTATTTCGCGCAGCTGCATCAGCCGTTCGATAAGGTCGAAGAAAGCGTATGCCGGCTCCTCAGAGATCTCACCGGCTGGGCGGATGCGGCATATCGCGACGGCGAAGAACTTCGAGCACGGGTCGGCGTCGGCGGCAAGCGGCCCGTTATCGCCAAGACGGTCACGTTGGATGTCGGGCGCCCGGTTCGGACACCGCACCAGACCACGATTCCGCTCTCGTGGAAAGCGACCGGAACGCCCGCTTTGTTCCCGCAGATGAACGCAGATCTCACGGTTGCCCGACTGGGACCGGACATGGTCCAGATTGGTTTTAGCGGATCCTATGACGCTCCTGGAGGCTCGGTCGGACAGGCAATCGACGAGGCGCTCCTGCATCGAATCGCTGAATCAAGCGTCAAGGGCTTCGTGGATCGCATCGCCGAAGCTGTCGGCAACGGCGTCGCTTGAGCGGTCGGGCAGCCGCCACCCAACTCGGTCGATCGATTGAGCCATCCGATCCACGAAACTCTTGACGCTTGCCTCTGCTACCCGGTGCAGGACGGCTCGGTCGAGGGCTCGTCCGAGCGGCCCCAGCGGAGGGGCGTACGTGCCGCGCATGGCGATCTGACACAGCTCGGGGCCAACGGTGGCCACAATCAGGTCTGCGTCGAGTTTCGGGAATAGGCCCGGCGTACCGGTCGCTTCCCATGCAAGGCGTATGGTCGTTTGCTGTTCACCTCGCCGCGGGATTCCCGAGATGAGCTGGACGGCCTTGGCCAGGACGGGATGGCCATGCCTCAGAGCGATCCTGTCGATCCTATCCCCGAGGTTCTCACCCTCCCGGTGGGGAGCGTTGGCAAACGGACCAGTGTTGGTGAGCTGTGTCACCAGCGAGGACTCAACTTCGTTGAAGGGACGGTTCACGCGAACGAAGTAGTAGACGAACATCAGCGTGCTCCGAACCCCATTTTCTCTGAACAACCGGGGGTGCGCCTCCTCAGATCCCAACCTACGCTTGTCGGAGCGATCGAACTACGGCCGATAGTCCCGACCCGGCCGGATGTAATGCTCAACGGACCAACCGGGAATCCGGCCGAAAGAGACCTGCACTGTCACCCCTGCACTACTCGGAGGCGGGTGCGACCGATCGCCTGGGGGTTACTCGCCGATGACCGACCAAGAATCGGTAAAACGCCACCAGCATCACTGATCCGATCATCGCTTCCGATGCGACCCGATACCAGCCGGCTGTCGCGTCGGTACCGGCCAGGGCACCGTGGACCGACACCAGCCAGAACAGCGCGAAACTGGTCATGTGGATCTGCTTCCACAAAGGTTTCGGCAGTTTCTTCATGAGCAGGGAGGTGCCCTCAACGGCAATCAGCAGATAGAGGCCGACCACCCCGAAGGCAACCGCCACCGGACGCCACTCCGAGGTTCCGGGTATCAGGAGATCGACCCAAGCGAACTCGACGTAGGAATCGAGCATAAGACCCGCCAGATGGATTCCGACGAAGATCACGCTCAGACCGCCCAGCCAGCGATGCAGGGAGAGAAGCCACGCCGGGCGCCGGCGTTCCCGAAGAATCCCCGTGGAGAGGAAGACACCCCACAGGGTGGCGAGTGTCAGCAAACCCCAGGCCACCATCCCCGACGAACGAGCCAGGTACCAGTAGATGTGTTCGTTCACAGGAATGCCCCCAGACTCGACGAGACCTCGAGTGTTCGGTCAGATTTCACGACCAGTCCCGATAGGCCGGCGTCTTCGATCATTTGCAGGGCGTCGAGCGGCGTCGCGGCGAGCATGGCCACCTTGGAGAAAGCTTCGGCCATCCATCCGCTGCCCGCCACGACGCTGGCGGCAACTATGCCATTCGTGGGACCGTCTCCGGTTCGTGGATCGATGAGGTGGTGTTCGGCTTGTCCCAGGTGAACCCAGCTCCTGATCAAGGTAGAAGATGAGGCAATAGCTCCTGCAACCATTCGTACAGTGGCGATGGCCAGTTGAGGGGCGAAGGGATCCTCAATGTCGACAACCCAGGAATCCGTTTCCGGAGCCTGACCCCGAACACGAAGATCCCCTCCCAGGTTGACCAGTGCACCGGATGCTCCGGCTTGGATCATCTCTTCTGTCACGATGTCGGCCGCCAGACCCTTGCCGATGCCACCGGCGTCGAAACATGTGCCCTCCGGCAGGCGCACGGCATTGAGCATCGGGTCGATATCGATTCCATGGCAACCGGGCGCGGCACCTGCCTTCGGGTGCCCGACGATTCTGCACTCCTCACCTGTGCCGTAGCGGTTGGACGTGGTGCTGGCCGCCATCACCGCGGTGGGCTGGGTGGTTGCCAGGTCCGTGACCAGACCGATCGAGCGGCTCCGGCACGGGGCTCTCCTGGTCGGTGAGGGCAACCTCGAAGTTCACATCGAAGTGGGTGATGCTCCGGTGGAGTTGTCGGAACTGGCGGAGGCGTTCAACCACATGGCCTTTCGCCTCCAGGAACTGCTCAATCGCCACCGGGATTTCGTCGCCGACGCATCCCACCAGCTCCGCACCCCATTGACCGCTCTGCGGTTGAGATTGGAGAACGTGGAGGACTCGATCGGACCTGAGGGTGAGAGCGACTTCCGGTGGGCTCTGCGCGAGACCGATCGACTCGGCGACGTGATCGACCAGCTTCTCCAACTTGCCCGCGTGGAGGAGGGAGGAAAAGAAATGGCGGCGATCGAGGTCACTCAGCTCATTCGAGATCGGGCCGATACTTGGTCTACCGTGGCGAACCAATCTGACGTTGAGCTGGTCGTTGAGGCTCCGGCGGACAGCTGGATTTCTGCAGTAGCGGGAACGATTGAGCAGATCCTCGACAACCTGCTTTCGAATGCGCTGAAGGTAGCGCCTCCCGAATCGACCGTCACCCTGCGGGTCGTGCCGGTTGGCCCGTCCGTCGCGATCCATGTCATTGATGAGGGCCCTGGATTGACCGAAGCGGATCGCCTCAACGCTATGCAGCGATTCTGGCGAGGAACGGCGGAGGGGACCGGACTGGGCCTGGCAATTGTTAACCGGCTGGCTGAAGCGTCCGGCGGAACGGCGCGCCTGGATCCGGGCGCATCCGGCGGCGTTGACGCCGTCATTACATTCCCGGCCGTCTCTGCGGGAACCGCGCACACATCCTCGCGACGCGCCAACCGGCCGGCCACGACCAAGCAACCCGACCGGACCTAACCCAAAGGTGGCGAATCTGCGCTTCGAGCGGTCCTGGCCAGACGCCGGGCCTCACGAAGAGGTTCCGGGGTCCGATTAGCGGCCGTCGCAGTCAAGATCACGGTTCGAGCCGTCTCGGGTGAGGTTCTCCATCCGGCATGGACGGCTAACGGCCGGCCACCAGACCTGGTGCGCACCCAATACCCAACCACCTCTTCGCCGAGGAAGAGCGGGGCGGTCGCTTCCCGACCGTCCGAATGCGGCCAGTCACCGGTGGCCACAAGCGGACGGTGGGTCACTCCCACCGTAGGGGTACCCAATACCGCTCCCAGGTGCAGTGCCAGCCCGGCCCGCCGGGGGTGATCACGTCCGGTGGCGTTGACGAGAAGCACATCGGAGGGTTCGTCCAGCGCCCACACTGCAGTCTCCAGAATCGGACCCTCACGAAGGGCCAGGTACCCACTGCGATACGGCCCGCCGGCTGCGCCTGTCACGCTCACCCCCGCGATGAGCCGACCCTCCCGCATCAGGGCCGCGCCTGCCCACCCGACGTCCCCCTCTCCACCGGACCCATATCCGCCTCGCCCGAAGCACACGAAGACGCCACCGGTAGATCCGCCATCGGTCGGTGGATACCACGGGTCCGGCGACGCAGCGGCGAAGGCCTCCTGGAGGCGAGAGAGCTCCGCGATGGACGCCGGCCATATCACCTGCCAAGCGTATGCCGAGCTGTCGGGCTTATACACGGCGACTTCAGGTGGTGTGCGCGACGGGTTGGTCTTTTGGAGGTGAGGTATGACCCGTAGGATTTCGTGGTTGGTGGCGCGGGAGGCGTTGTTGGCGTTGGCTCGGGGGGCCACGATTGGTCAGGCGGCTGGGCTGGTGGGGATATCACCGCGGGCGGTTGACCGGTTGGTCGGCGAGCATGGCCGGATGAGTTATGTAGCTGATTACAGGTCTCGTCCGGGGGTGTTGACACCGGGTGAGCGGGAAGAGATCCGGATAGGTATCGACCGGGGTGAGTCTGATACTGAGATAGCGGGCCGGTTGGGTCGGGATCGTTCCACGGTGTGGCGGGAGATTCGTAACAACGGTGGCCGGCTCAGGTATTCGGCGTTTCGGGCTCATGATCAGGCTGCCCGCCGGGCGAGGCGGTGTCGTTCGATGTGGTGGGAAACCCGACCGGAGGTGTGGAACGAGGTCCAACAGTTGCTTGGGTTGTGGTGGTCACCGCAGCAGATCTCTGGGTTGCTTCGCATTGGGCATCCTGATGATGCATCCTGGTGGGTGTCGCACGAGTCGATTTATCAAGCGATCTATGTTCAGGGCAGGGGTTCGTTGCGTAAAGAACTCGCCCAGTGTTTACGGACCGGGCGGGCGGAACGTCGACCCAGATCCAAATCCGGCACCGAGCGGGGCCGGATCCCCGGCATGGTCAACATTTCGGAGCGACCCGCCGAAGCAGCCGACCGGGCTGTTCCTGGGCATTGGGAAGGCGACCTGATCATCGGCAAGAACGGGAAATCGGCCGTCGCTACGTTGGTCGAACGGTCAACAAGGTTCGGGATGTTGATCAAAGTGGATAACCAAACCGCCGAACACGTCACCCAGCGGCTCGCTGAACACGTGCAACGGTTACCCAAGGAACTGTTCAAATCTTTGACCTGGGACCAGGGCAAAGAAATGTCCCGTCACACCAAATTCACCATCGATACCGGCATTGACGTGTTCTTCTGCGACCCGCACTCACCATGGCAACGAGGCAGCAACGAGAACTTCAACGGGCTCGTCCGCCAATACCTCCCCAAAGGAACCGACCTGTCAGTCCACACCCAAGACGACCTCGACAAAATGGCACAATCTCTCAACACAAGACCAAGAATGACCCTCGACTGGGAAAATCCAGCCGAACGACTAAACCAACTCGTCGCGGTCAACCCTTGAAACCGCCCACTCAAACCAACGCCCATTCGGAGGACCGCTTGTTGGACGCTGCGAAAGCCGCTCTGCGAAAGGCCGTGCGGCCGGTCACATTCTCGGGAGCCGGCCTCAGCGCCGAGTCTGGCATCCCGACTTTTCGTGAGGCGCAGACGGGTCTGTGGGCGATGTACGACCCGATGGCGCTGGCCAGCCCCGAAGGCTTCGCCACCGATCCCGAATTGGTCGTCGGCTGGTACAACGAGCGCCGACGCAACGTCGCTTCGGCTCAACCAAACGCCGCCCATTGCGCCATGGCCGGGCGCCAGGACATCGTGCACGTAACCCAGAACGTCGACAACCTGCTCGAACGGGCCGGTGCCAACGACGTTGTGCACCTGCATGGTTCGCTCGACCGGGACAAGTGCAGCGGCGGATGTGGCCACCGCGAGGACATCGACCTGGCAAACCCTCTCCCCCTTCGTCCTTGTCCGCTCTGCGGCCACTGGATGCGGCCCGACGTTGTGTGGTTCGGTGAACAGCTGCCGCGCGTCGGTTGGCTTCGGGCCGACCAACTGGCGGCCGAAGCCGACGTGTTTGTCGTGATCGGGACCAGCGCCCAGGTCTATCCCGCCGCCGGGCTGATCGCCACCGCCCGAAGGGCGGATGCCATCGTGATCGAGGTCAACATCGAACCCGGTGCCACCCCGGGCATCCAGCTCACCGGTCCGGCCGGCCGGATCGTGCCCGAGCTCCTCAGTCTGTAGATCGCTGATGTTCGCCCCAATAAGGCTCCCCTACCCCACCCCGGCTACGCCGAGGGAGCCCACGTTGGGGACCACCTCACGGTGTCGGCCTGTCGCGCAACCGACGCCCTCCGGGTGAACTATTCCCAGGGGCCACCGAAGGCGTCGAACCGGAGAGGGTGGGACGAAAGCCAAAAACGAGAAACCAAAAACCAGCCCTACTTCTTGGCGGCCTCGTAGTAGGGATTCGATCCGGACGCATGGTCCGTCACGTCGATAACCTGCCCGATCTCAGGAATCGCGTCTCGGAGGATCCGTTCAATGCCCTGCCCGAGCGTGACGGCCGCCATACCGCAACCCTGACAGCCACCCATCAGCCGTAGATACACGTCGGCGCCTTCAACGCCGACCAACTCCGCCGCACCGCCGTGACCGGCGATGGCGGGATTCACATGGCTGGCCAGCACTTGAGCCACCTGGTCGGCCAGAGGTCCCGTCAATTCACCTACCGGCCCGTTGCCGATAGCCGGGCTGGGGCCGTTGGGATTGTCCATCGCCAGGCCCTGGGCGGTGAGATCCAGAGAAGCTCCGCGCAGTTTCTCGACGTCGTCAAGGGGAATGGCGATCACGAGATCCCCGTGCCGTTCGAAATGATCGGTCGTGGGGCGATCGCTCACCGGTACAAAACTCAGCTCGTACGCGAATTGAGCTTCCCGGATGCCGGTTACCTCAACCAGAAGCGCATATTCTTCGTCCCCCGGTTCCAGATCACGGATCTCAATAATCTTGCCGCGGGCAGCCTCTGACAGGGACAGGATAGATTCGTCGGTCATGCAGCCTCCGTAGGGATGGCATGCTACCTGCTGTATGCGACTTACGGAGCTGGCGCACCTAGTACCCAGCGCACCAAGTACTCGGTACCGGCCAAAGCAAGAACACTCC
>Ga0224512_10002206_pt1 | contig 18039 bp, 14 predicted proteins | sample SF_May12_sed_USG_4_FD_169103 | JGI IMG/M metagenome (GOLD analysis project Ga0224512, IMG submission 169103) | Sediment microbial communities from San Francisco Bay, California, United States - SF_May12_sed_USGS_13 | ecosystem: Environmental > Aquatic > Marine > Sediment | place: USA... | reverse complement strand
GAAGGCGCTGGCGCTGGACCGGCCCGGACCCGTCGCTCTCTTCTGCGCGCGCCCGCTGCTGGTCTTCGGCCGCGTGTTCCGGCTGGTGCTCGTGGTGATGAACGGCGCCGGCAACGGCCTGGTGCGTTTGTTCGGCGTGCGGCCCGCGGGCGGGCGGAGCGCCGTCCACTCGCCCGAAGAGCTCTCGCTGCTGGTCTCCGAGGCGCGGGAGGCCGGAACGATCCGGCCCTACGCGGAGCGCATCCTCGGCAACGTGTTCCGGATCTCCCGGACGCGCGTCCGGGACGTGATGGTCCCGCGCGAGCGCGTGCTCGCGATCGACCGTAGCGTTGGCCCCGAGGCGGTGCTCGATCTGCTGCGCGAGTCGGGCTTCACGCGCCTGCCCGTCTACGACGGCGAACTCGACCGCATCGTCGGCATCCTCCACACCAAGGATCTCTTCCACCTGTACGCGAAGGAACGGCTCGTCATCCTGGCCGACGCGATCCGGCCCGCGGTGGAGATGCCCCCGGACCTTCCGGTGGTCGACGCCCTGCGGCGCTTTCGGCGCGGCCGCAAACACCTGGCGATCGTCCGCGAGAAGGACGGAGAGGTGCTGGGCGTGTGCACCCTCGAGGATGTGCTCGAGGAGATTGTCGGCGAGATCGAGGACGAGTTCGATGTTCCCACGCCCGCCGGGAGCGAGTAGTTGACGCAGGGTCGAGCCGGACTCGTGGCGACGGGGCACGAGCTGACCTCGTCGGCGGCTGCCAGCGTCCTGCGCGACGGGGGTAACGCCTTCGACGCCGCGCTGGCGGCGGGATTCGCCGCCTCGGTGACCGAGCCCATGTTCACCAGTCTCGGCGGCGGCGGATTCCTGCTGGCCCGCAGCGCCGACGGGCGCGAAGTTCTGTTCGACTTCTTCACCGATACGCCTGGGCTCGGCCTGCCCGATCGCATGCTCGAGCCCCACTTCCTCCCCATCACCGTCCACTTCCCGGCGTCGGACCAGGTCTTCAACATCGGACTCGGCTCGGTGGCCGTGCCGGGCACCCTGGCCGGGCTCCTCCATGTCCACCGCCGCCTGGGCCGGCTTCCGCTGCGGGAGGTGGTCGCGCCCGCGGCGCGGCTCGCTCGCGACGGCGTCGTGCTGACGGAGTTCCAGGCGTACGTCATCGGACTGCTGGAGCCCATCAACACGCTCATGCCGGCGGGTCGCGCGCTCTACGCGCCGCAGGGCGGACGCGTCGGCGTCGGGGATCGCCTCGTCAACCGCGAGCTCGCGAGCTTCCTGGAGGCGCTTCCGGACGCCGGTGGCAGCGACTTCTACGAGGGGGGGCTGGCGAAGCGGATCGCCCGGGACATGCGCGCGGGGCAGGGTCTGCTCACCGAGCAGGACCTCGCCGCCTACCGCGTCGCGGAGCGCGACCCGCTCGAAATCGCGTACCGCGGCTACCGCATACTCACGAATCCGCCGCCCTCGTTCGGCGGCACGCTGCTCGGACACTCGCTGTTCCTGCTCGGCGCCTGGGGGCCCTCGCGCTGGCGCTGGGGCACGGGGGAGCACCTGTGCGGCCTGGCGGCGGTGATGGAGGAGGTCGAGAACCTGCGCGCGGACGGCGACCCGGCGGCTCCGCTTTCGCGCGAGACGCTGGAGGCGGCCGTCGGACGGGTTCGCCGCGCCGCGGGCGGGACAACTCATATAAGTGTCAGCGACATCGAGGGCAACGCCGCGAGCCTGACGCTCTCCAACGGCGAGGGCTCGGGCTACGTGGTGCCCGGAACCGGAATCATGCTGAACAACATGCTGGGAGAGGACGACCTGCACCCCGAGGGCTTTCACGCGACTTCGCCGGGTCGGCGCGTCGGCTCGATGATGTCGCCGTCGCTGCTTCTGCACGATGGGAAGGTGCGCCTCATCGTGGGGAGCGGGGGGAGCAAACGGATCCGAACGGCGCTGTTGCAGGTCGTCAGCGACGTGGCGGATTTCGGCATGAGCGTTCGTGAGGCGGTCGTCGCGCCGCGGCTCCACTGGGACGGCGAGGTGATGCAGGTCGAGCCGGGATTCGCCGCGGCGGCCGTGGAGGTGCTGGGGAGCCGCTGGCGGGTCAACGTCTGGACGGAGCAGAACCTGTACTTCGGCGGCGTGCACGCGGTCGAGCCGGCTGGCGAGGCGGCGGGAGACCCCCGCCGCGGCGGTCACGCGCTCGTCGTCGATCCGTCTACGGGATGACGCCCATCTCGCGACCGACCCTGGCGAAGGCGGAGAGCGCGCAGTCCAGGTGCTCGCGCGTGTGGGTCGCCATGTACGACGTGCGGATCATCGCATGGCCGGGTGGGACCGCCGGCGAGACCACGGGATTCGCGAAGACGCCCTCCCGCTCGAGCTTTGCGGTCATCCGGTAGACGTCCATGTCGTCGCCGATCACCAGCGGGATCACCGGCGAGGCGGACTCGCGGGTGTCGAAGCCGAGCCTGGTGAACTCCCGCTTCATGTAGTCGGTGCTCTCCCACAGCTGCTTGCGCCGCTGGGGCTCGCGCTCGACGATCTCGAGGGCTTTCAACGCCGCCGCCACCGAAGCCGGCGGCGGTGCGGCGGAGAAGATTGCAGAGCGCGCGTGGTGCTTGATGTGCTCGATTACGATCGGCTCGCCGGCGATGAAGCCTCCGACGGCGGCCAGCGACTTCGAGAAGGTTCCCATCACGAGATCGACGTCAGACTCCACGTCGAAGTGTTCCGGCGTGCCCCGCCCGTGCACTCCGAAGACGCCGATGCCGTGGGCGTCGTCGACCATGAGGCGTGCCCCGTAGCGCTGCTTGAGTTCGACGATCTCGGGGAGGGGGGCGAGGTCGCCCTCCATCGAGAAGACGCCGTCCACGACGATCAGCTTCCCCTTCTCTTCGGGGGCGTTCCGAAGCTTCTGCTCGAGGTGCTCCATGTCGTTGTGGCGGTATTTGTAATGGCGGCCGAAGCCCAGGCGACAGCCGTCGATGATGCAGGCGTGGTCGAGGCTGTCGAGGAACGCGATGTCCGAGCGGTCGAGCAGACACGACAGCACGCCCAGGTTGACCTGGTAGCCGGTGGAGAAGATGAGCACGGCGGCGCGGCCGAGGAACTCGGCGAGGCGCTGCTCGAGCTGGACGTGGAGGTCGAGCGTCCCGTTCAGCAGGCGCGAGCCGGCGCAGCCGGTTCCGTAGCGCGCGAGCGCGTCGGCGGCCGCGTCCTTGACCTCGGGGTGACTCGTGAGGCCGAGGTAGTTGTTGGAGCCCAGCATGACGAGCTCGCGGCCCCCGTGGACGACGACGGGGTCCTGAGCCGACGACAGGGCGCGGTAATAGGGGTAGACGCCGGCGGCACGGATCTCGACCGTGCGACTCGCGGAATCCCGGCACTTCTGGAAGATGTCCACCGCTCTCGCCTCCATCACACGGGACGAACGGACGCTGCGGCCCCGTATGCTTGGGGGGGATTGATCTACGTCGTCGGGGGCGGGTTTGAAGCGGGCTGGGGACCCGCGGATTCGAGCTCCAGAACCACGGTGAGGGTACCGCAGTCGACGCGGAGACGTCACCATGAAATGTGTTGAATCCCCCGCGGGGTATTGGCTGTCCTGCGAGGCCCCCACTAGACTCGATCCCCTCTAAAGCTCAGCTCCGGCGATTCCGCAACAGCCTCGGTATGGGAGAGATGATGCGATCACTGGTCGGCCGGAGCCTTCCGGGCCTGGCCCTCGCGATCGTTCTCGCGGCGCTCGGCGCGGCGCAGGCAGCGGCTGCGTCGGAAGGCGCCGCGGCCCCTGCGCTGCAAGAGCCCGACCTCCTCTTCGACGACGACTTCGAGGACGAGTTCGCCGCCGACCACGACCCCACCCGCAAAGACTCCATCGAGGGCTTGAATCGGCTGGTGTTCGCCCTGAACCGGGGCATCGACTCGCTCGTCTGGAACCCAGCCACTCGGGTCTACCGCTTCGCCGTGCCCGGCCCGGCCCGCCGCGGGATCCACCGGATGTTCCTGAACCTCAACTCGCCTTCGATCCTGGTGAACAAGCTGCTCCAGCTTCAGTTCCTGGACGCGGCGACGGTGCTCGGGCGCCTGGTGCTGAACACGACCGTGGGCTGGGGCGGCCTCTTCGATCCCGCGCTCGAAGCGGGCTGGGAGTACCAGCGCGCCGACTTCGGCCAGACGCTCGCGTACGCGGGCGTGCCGAGCGGCGGCTATCTCGTGCTCCCGTTGTTCGGGCCGAGCACTTACCGCGACGGGTTCGGGACGATCGCGGACCAGTTCATGCAGCCGACCCTGTACTTCCTGGGGCCCCTGCCGCACGTCTACGTGGGATCCGGGTTTGGACTCTCGCTCCGCGAGTCCCTCGCCGACGAGATCGAGGCGCTCAAGGATTCGTCGATCGATTTCTACTCGGTGATGCGCAGTGCCTACTGGCAGCATCGCGAGGCCCAGCTGGGACTGACGGGGCGGTCGGCCGCCGCCAGGGAGCAGCCGGCTCCGGCGCCTCAGGACTCGTCGGCGGAGCCGGAGGCGAGGTCGGCGATCTTGGCGTCGAGCGCCGCGAGCAACCCGCCGATGCCCTCGCGCTGAATCAGCGTCGAGTACTCCGAGCGACGCAGAGCCAGCTCGCTCACGGTTCCGTTCAGGTACACGTCGATGATCTTCCAGCTCCCATTCACCCGGCGGAGCCGGTAATCGAGATCGATGGGTTCTTCGACGGGATCGACGATCCGGGAGCGAACCAAAACGGTGTCGCGGAGCGCGGGCTCGTCGCCCAGCGTCTCGAAGCGCTGGCCCGAGTAGCCCGTGAAGCGACCGGCGTAGTTGGAGACGATGAAGCGCCGGAACGTTTCCAGCAGGCGGGCCCGGTCCTCCTCCGAGGCCGTGCGCCAGTAGCGCCCCACCGACTTCTCGGCCATGAACGGGAGGTCGAAGCACTCGTTCAGCAACGGCGCCAGGCGCTCGTAGCGTCCTTTGAAGCCCAGCGCCTCGGCCTCCTGCATCACGCCCAGGAGGTCGGCGTGCAGCCGATCGATCAGCCGGGTGGGCGCCGGGTCGTCGGCGCGCGCGACGGGAGCGAGGAGCGCGACCGCCAGGATCAGCGCGCTCGCACGGGGCCAGCCAGTCGTGTGGATCACGCGCCACCTCCGCGGGGGTCTCGGCGTGTCGGGGGGAAACACGAGTCTAGCGAATGCCCGCGTGTCCGGCGCGCTCGCATCCCGCGTTCTCCGCGGGCCCTTCCGCACTCAGCCGTCCGCGAGCACGAAGCTCGTCACGGCTTCGTGGAAGCCGTCGGGGTTGTCGGTCATGACGGAGTGGCCGGCATGCGCCACGACGGCGAGGCGTCCGTCGCGAAGCGTGTCCTCCACCATCCGGTCGGCGGTCTCCGGCGACAGCACGTCGGACGCCGCACCGCGCACCACGAGCGTCGGGCAGGAGATCCGCGCGAGCGCCTTCCACAGCGTCTCGCTCATGGCGCGCCCGCGCGCCTCTGCGGCCTCGGGCGACTCCGCGCGGCCGACGCCCCGCAGCAGCGGGTCCATCTTCAGCGCGTAGCGACCGTCCTCGCGCCTCCTGACGCCGTGGCGGGCCATGCGCAGGAGGGCGTCGGGCCGACCGGCGGGATACGCGAGCGTGAGCGCGCGCGCGAACTCCTCGACGCTGGCGAAGCTCGGCTGCGGGTCCGACGCCACGTCGAGCTGGATGCGGGTGACGCCGCGGGGATCGAGGTCGGGACCGATGTCCACGAGGACCAGACCGGCCATGCGCGCGGCGTTGCGGTCGGCGAACAGCGTGGCGATGCGGCCGCCGAGGGAGTGGCCGACGAGCACGAGGCGTTCAATGCCCAGGGCCGCGGTCACGGACTCCACGTCGCGCACCATGGCGTCGTGGTCGTAGCGGCCTTCGGAATCCCACTCGGAGTCGCCGTGGCCGCGGTGATCCATGGCGAGGGTCCGGTAGTAGGCAGCGACGAGCGGTGCGAAGTCGTCCCAGATGTGGGCTTCGTTGCCGAAGCCGTGGAGCAACAGCAGGGGGACGCCTTCGCGGCTCCACTCGAGCAGATGGATGCCAACGCCGTCGGCGCCGGGCACGCGTCGGGATTCGGGTTCCATGGGGGTGGATCCTACTCGACCCGGGGGCCTGCGCTCGATTTCGCTGCGGGATCTCTCTGGGCTCCGGCCCCGGCTGCGTCGCCGCGCGGACCGGTTCTGGAGCAGCCTGCTAGGTTCCGGTCGTGCCGGCTCCGCGGGCTGTGATCGAGGCGCTGGATCGCCGTTTCGAGAGGACGGTGGCGGAGCTGGTGGAGCTGGCGCGGATTCCGGGCGTCTCGGCGCCGGGCTTCGATCCGAAGGAGGTCGAGCGCTCCGCGCAGAAGGTGGCGGAGCTGCTGGCGGACGCGGGCCTCGAACGGGTCGAGGTGCTGCATCAGGGCGACGCCCATCCGTACGTCGTGGGCGAGTGGCTCGGAGCCGGGCCCGACGCGCCCACCGCGACCTTCTACGCGCATCACGACGTGCAGCCTCCGGGACGACTCGATCGCTGGCAGACGCCGGCCTTCGAGCCGACGCTGCGGGCCGACGGCCGACTCTACGGCCGCGGTGTCGTGGACGACAAGGCCGGCGTTCTGCTCCACCTCGCAGCGATGCAGGCGTGGCTCGCGACGACATCCGCGCTCCCGATCAACGTGAAGTTCCTCGTCGAGGGCGAAGAGGAGATCGGCTCCCTGCACCTCGCCGAGTTCCTGCGCGCCCATCGCGAGCGGCTCGACGGCGACGTGGTGGTGCTCTCGGACACCCAGAACCTGGCGACCGGGTTGCCTTCGCTCACCACCAGCCTGCGGGGGCTCGTGGCGGTGGACGTCAGCGTGCGCGCCCTCGACCATCCCCTGCACAGCGGGATGTGGGGCGGCCCCGTGCCCGACGCGGCGACCACGCTCGCGCAGGTGCTGGCGCGGCTGGTCGACGCCGCGGGCGGGATCGCGGTGCCGGGCCTGCTCGACGACGTGCCCGAGCTCGACGCGGAGGAGCGCGCGCGCCTCGCCGGCCTCCCCTACGACGAGGCGCGCTTCCGGGCGGACTCGGGCATGGTGGCCGGCGCGCGTTTCGCGGGCGCGGCGGGGCGTTCGATCTACGAGCGCCTGTGGCATCAGCCGGCGCTGGCCGTCACCGCCCTCGAAGGCATGCCGCTGGCGACCGCTGCCAACCAGCTGATGGCCGAGGCGCACGCGCGTGTCGGAGTCCGCCTCGCCCCCGGGCAGGATGCCGGTCGCGTCCGCGATCTCCTGGTCGAGTTCATCGAGCGCGACCCCCCGCAGGGGGTCTCGGTCACGGCGCGCGTGGTCGCGAGCGTTCCGGGCTGGAAGACCCGCTCCGTGGGCCCCGCTTTCGAGGCGGCGCGCCGGGCGCTCAGGGCGGGCTTCGGACGCGACGCCGTGACCATCGGCTGCGGCGCGTCCATTCCCTTCGTGGGACCGTTCAGCGAGGTGCTCGGGGGCGTACCGTCGCTGCTGCTCGGTCTGGAAGATCCGCCGTGCAACGCGCACGGCGAGAACGAGAGCCTCGACCTCGATGACTTCCGCAAAGCCGCGCGCGCGTCGGCTCACCTCCTGGCGGAGCTGGGCAATCGGTCTCGACGCGACGCGTGCTAACTTCGAAGCTTCCCCAGGAGGATGCATGCCGGCCATCGAAACGACCCCCGACTGGGTACGGGGCGTCTACGCGGGTCTCGAACGCAACGTCGAAGCCATCCGCTGCCGCCTCGACCGACCCCTCACCTACGCGGAGAAGATCTTCCTCGGGCACCTCGCGGATCCCGAGAACGAGGCGCTCGATCCGGGCGAGAGCTACGTCGCCCTTCGCCCCGATCGCGTTGCGATGCAGGACGCCACGGCGCAGATGGCCCTCCTCCAGTTCATGCTGGCCGGGAAGGACGTGACGGAGGTCCCCACCACCGTCCACTGCGATCACCTGATCCAGGCGCACGCGGGAGCGCGGCCCGACATGGAAGCCGCGACCCGCACCAACCGCGAGGTCTACGACTTCCTGCGCTCCGCCTCCGCGCGCTACGGCATCGGCTTCTGGGGGCCGGGAGCCGGGATCATCCACCAGGTCGTGCTCGAGAAGTACGCCTTCCCCGGCGGCATGATGCTCGGCACGGACTCTCACACGCCGAATGCGGGCGGCCTCGGGATGTTCGCCTGCGGCGTCGGCGGCGCCGATGCCGTCGACGTGATGGCCGGCTTCCCGTGGGAAGTGCTCTACCCGCGGCTCGTGGGCGTGCATCTCACCGGCGAGCTCTCCGGCTGGACGGCGCCCAAGGACGTGATCCTGAAGGTGTGCGAGATCCTCACGGTGAAGGGCGGCACCAATCGCGTGATCGAGTACTTCGGTCCCGGGACGCAGTCGATCAGCGCCACCGGCAAGGGCACGATCACCAATATGGGTGCGGAGCTCGGCGCGACCACGTCGATCTTCCCCTACGACGAGCGCATGGCGCTCTATCTCACGGCCACGAAGCGCGAGAAGCTCGCCGAGCTCGCGAGCGCGCGGGCGGATCTGCTGCGCGCGGACCCCGAGGTGGAAGCCGATCCCGAGCGCTTCTTCGACGAGGTGGTCGAGATCGATCTCTCTCGCCTCGAGCCCCAGGTCGTCGGCCCCCACACGCCGGACCTCGGGCGTTCCGTCTCGCGTCTGGGCGCCGACGTGGCCGAGCACGGCTACCCGGACCGGCTTTCCTCGGCCTTGATCGGGAGCTGCACCAACTCCTCCTACGAGGATCTGGAGCGCGCGGCCGACGTCGCGCGCCAGGCGCGCAAGCACGGCGCCCGTGCACGCACCCCGCTCTGGGTGACGCCGGGCTCCGAGCAGATCCACCGCACGATCCAGCGGGACGGCCAGATGGGGGACTTCGAGGCGATCGGCGCGGTCGTGCTGGCGAACGCGTGCGGTCCCTGCATCGGCCAGTGGAAGCGCGACGACGTGCAGACCGGCGAGGAGAACTCCATCATCAACTCCTACAACCGCAACTTCCGCCGGCGCAACGACGGCAATGCCGCCACGAACTCGTTCATCGCGAGCCCCGAGATCGTGGTGGCCTACGCGCTGAGCGGCAGTCTCTCGTTCGACCCCCTCCACGACGAGGTCGAGGGCGAGGGCGGCGCGAAGTTCCGGCTGGTGCCGCCGGCGCCGGCTCCCGACGTGCCCCGCGATGGCTTCGTGCACAGCGACGAGGGCTATGCCGCGCCGCCCGCGGATCGCAGCGCCGTGCGGGTCGAAGTCGCGGCCGACAGCGAGCGCTTGCAGCGGCTCGAGCCGTTCGGCGTCTGGGACGGGCACGACATCCAGCGTGTTCCGATGTTGCTCAAGGCGCGGGGCAAGTGCACGACGGACCACATCTCGCCGGCGGGCCCGTGGCTGCGATTTCGGGGGCATCTGGATCGCATCAGCGACAACATGTTCACGGGCGCGGTGAACGCCTTCACGGACAAGACGGGCGAAGGGCTCGACCTGCTCTCCGGCGAGCGGGGCGTGGCCTTCGCGGCCATCGCGCGCCGCTACGCCGCCGAGGGCCTGCGCTGGGTGGTCGTCGGCGACGAAAACTACGGAGAGGGGTCCAGCCGCGAGCACGCGGCCATGTCGCCGCGGCTCCTGGGCTGCGCCGCCGTGATCGTGCGCAGCTTCGCGCGGATTCACGAGTCGAACCTCAAGAAGCAGGGCGTGCTGCCGCTCACCTTCGCGGATGCCGCCGACTTCGAGAAGGTGCGCGAGACCGACCGGGTGAGCATCACCGGGCTCGCCGACCTGGCGCCCGGGCGCGAGCTGGAGGTCGTCTTCCACCACGACGACGAGAGCGAGGACGCGGTGCGCGTTCGCCACTCGCTCAACGCCGACCAGATCCAGTGGTTCCGCGCCGGATCGGCGCTGAACCTCCTGCGCAACGCGGGCTAGCGCGGTTTCCGGGACTCAGACCTTCGAGGGCGGGTCGATCAGCACCAGCTGGCCGGACTCGCGCCCCCCGGAGAAGATCGGTGTCACCTCGATGAGGACGGTCTCGCCGCGTTCGTCCAGCACCGCGTCGAGCGTGCGACCCAGCGCATCCTTGAGCGACTGGCCGAGGTGGCGCTCCGCCGCGGGATTGACGTCGACCACCACGCCACGCCGGTCGGTGAGGACCACGCCCACCGGCAGCTGTCCGATGAGGTCGTGCTGGGAGATCGGCAGCGCCTGGAGCAGACCGCCGGAGAAGAGCGCATTGTGCAGCGCGAGCAGAGCGACACCGAAGAGCAGCGGTGTCGGGTCGTGCTGCCAGGTCATGCCGATGGCCAGATAGGCTGCGTTGCCGGCGAGCGGTGCAAGGCACGCGCCGGCGATGACGAGCCGCAGGGTCCAGCCTCCCGCGGGCGCGTTACGGACTCCCGAGTAGACGACGAGGCTCGACCCGGTGACCCACAGCAGATGGGAGTAGATGGCGTTGAGCCACCACATCGGTCCGTGTAGATCGGTGCCAGCCGCGTCCGTCGTGTCGAGAAACAGATGGCCCCACGGCCCGGCGTAGAGGAGTACGTACAGCACCGCCTGGGGCGCCATCAGCAGCAACGGGAACCACGGAACGCGACGAGCCAGGTCGAGCCGGGCGACGTGGGCTGCGACGCCGAGCCAGAGGGCGGGCAGGCTCAGCATTCCCAGGTACCCGATCCGGTAGCTGGCGACCGGACCCAGCAGATTGCGTTCGGCGCTCAGGTCGCCAAAGCACCAGGCGGCCGCGGACAGCGCCAGGGCCAGGAACAACCTCCGGCCCAGGGTGGCGCGGTCCTTCTGCCACACACCGAGGCCGAGCCAGAAGGCCACGAGGATGATCAGCTCCAGGGCGAGCGAATTGAAGGTCATTCAGCCGGATGCTCCGGCGCTTTCTATCGACCGTTCCGCCTTCTCGCTTGGGTTCGAAGTCGCCCGGGGCCGCAGCCCCCCAGCGACTAAATCTTGACTATTGGACCGTTGAATTTGGAAGGAGGCTGAGTTGGCCTGCACTACGAAATGGATGTAAACTGGTCGGACCTCGGACCTCCAACCGGAGCCGGCGCATGGTGGGTCCGCCACAGCGGGGACTACCGGCATGACCGTCGAGATCGAGCCCCTCGCCACCGCGCGCCGCGTCGATGGCGTCGCCGAGCGCCTGCGATTGCTGATTCTGACGGGCGCGTACCCGCCCGGAAGTAGACTTCCGAACGAGCGCGAGCTGGCCGATGCCCTCGGCGTGAACCGCGGCTCGGTCCGCGAGGCGCTCAAGCGGCTCGAATTCCTGGAGCTGATCGAGGTTCGACACGGTCAGGGGAGCTTCGTCCGCGAGGTCTCCGCCTCCTCCGCGCTCCAGCTGGTCGAAGCGCTGCTGCGCGACCGCCGTACCATCACGGCCGACCTGCTCCGACAGATCCTCGAGTTCCGCCGCCACATCACGATCCACGTGGTGGAGCTGGCGGCCTGCAACCGCACGCCCGAGCTCCTCGAGCGGGCGCGCGTCGTGCTCAACCGCGAGCTCGAAGGCGGGCGCGACCCCCAACAGGCGCTCCGGCTCGACGTCGAGATGAACGCCCTGCTCGGCGAGGCGACCGGCAACCTCATGTACCAGTTCCTGAGCAACCTGTTCACCAAGCTGATTCAGCGACTGGGTCCCCTCTACTACAACGAGCGGCGCGACCACGAACGCTCGCTCCAGACGCACAGCGCGCTGCTCGCCGCCCTCGAAGCCGGCGACCCGGTCGAGGCCCGCCGCATCCTCGAAATCATGCTGACCTACAGCGAGAAGGTCATTCTGGCGGAGGCGGAGCAGCTCGAGGCGGAGGGTCTGATCGGGCCCGGCGCGCGGGGCGAAGCGTCGTGACGAGCCGTCACTGGTCACTCGCCGAACGCGTCGCCGACCTCGCGCGCGCCGAGCGCGAGGGCGTGGAGCTGCTCGTCATCGGCGGGGGGATCACCGGTGCCGGCGTGCTGCGGGACGCAGCGACCCGCGGCCTGCGCGCCCTGCTGGTGGAGCGGGAAGACTTCGCCTCGGGCACCTCGAGCCGTTCTTCGAAGTTCGTGCACGGCGGCCTCCGCTACATCGGAGAGGGCCATCTCGCGATGACGCGCCTCGCGTGCCGCGAGCGCGATCGCCTGCTCCGCCTCGCGCCCCATCTGGTGGAAACGGTCCCCTTCCTGTTCCCCGCGTACGACGACAGTCGGATTCCCCTCTGGCAGGTCCGCAGCGTGCTCTGGATCTACGCGGCGTTGGCGAACTTCCGGAGCACCTCACGATTCCGGATGCTCGAACTGGAAGAAGTGAGGCACTTCTCGCCGGACCTTCGGACCGAGGGCCTGCGCGGGGCGGGCCTCTACCACGACGCGCAGGTCGACGACGCGCGCCTCGTCCTCGAGACGCTGCGGAGCGCCCGCTCCCTGGGCTGCCCGGCCGTGAACCACGCGGAGGTGGTCGAGTTCCTGCACGCTCCGCCGACGACCGCGCGGGGCGGCCCGGAGCGACCCGGTCGGATCGCCGCCGTGCGCGTGCGCGATCACCTGGCGCAGCGGTCGGCGCTCATTCGGGCCGAGGTGGTCGTGAACGCCGCGGGGCCCGCGATCGATCGTGTGCGTGGACTCGACGGCCCGGTTCGCCGGCCGGAGCTTCGCCCCGCCAAGGGCATCCATCTGGTGATTCCCGGCGGGCGCGTCCGCGCCCTCGGCGCGGTCACCTTCCAGGCGCCGGACGGACGCCACGTCTTCCTGGCGCCGTGGGGCGATGTCGCGCTGATCGGCACAACCGATACCTTCACCAGCGAGATCGACGAGCCCGTGGTGACGATCGAAGAGGTCCACTACCTGCTCTCCGCCGCCAATCACGCCTTCCCGTCCGTGGGATTGACCACGAACGACCTGCGCTCGGTCTTCGCCGGCGTGCGGCCGCTCGCCGCCAGCGCCGAGGAGAGCACGCCACCGTCCTCGGTCTCGCGGGAGGATCGCATCTACCGCGATCCGTCGGGTCTGCTGTCCGCCGTCGGCGGCAAGCTCACCACCTACCGCGCTACGGGCGAGAAGATCGTCGATCGGGTCGTGCGCAGGCTTCCCAGCGAGCGGCGGCGGAAGCTGGGGCCCAGCCGAACGGCGGAGCTGCCCCTGCGCGTCGACGACTTCGACAACAACGAGCTGGAGACGGCGCTGCGCCTCCGTTTCGGCGTGGGGGCGATTCAGGCCGCACACCTCGTGCGCGCCTACGGCGCTGACGCGGAGGCTCTGCTGTGCGAGGCGCCGCCGGAGCTGCGCCGCCCCGTCGGTCGCTCCCGCTACACGCTGGCCGAGATCCCGTGGTGCATCGAGACGGAGTGCCCGGCGTCCCTCTGCGACCTGCTGGAGCGGCGCGTGCGCGCGGTGCTCTTCGCCACCGGGCAGGGTCTCCCCGACCTCGCTGCGATCGCCGAAGCGGCCGCGGCCCGGGCGGGCTGGGACGAGGAGCGCAGCCGTGCCGAGACGCTCGCGTACGCCGCGTCCGTGCGGCGGCGCTATCAGATCGTCGCCCCCGAGCGCAACCTCAGCGCGGCCTGACCGGCCTCTGGGGGACGCCCGCGCTCGAGTAGAATCCGAGGCATGACGCCCCGGACGCTCGTGATCGTGAACCCCCGAAGCCGCGCCGGGGCGACCGGCCGGCGCTGGGCCTCGGTGGAGCGCAAGCTCCGGAATGCGCTCGGGAGCCTGGAGGTCGAGCACACGCGGGGCCCCCGCGATGCCGAGCGCCTGGCGCGCGAGGGCGTGCGCGCCGGCGTCGAGCGGATCGTGATCGCGGGAGGGGACGGAACGCTCAACGAAGTCGCGACGGGGCTGCTCGCCGCCGACCTTGGCGACCGCGCCGAGCTCGCCATCCTGCCCCTCGGCACCGGCGGCGATTTCCGGCGCGCGCTGGGGATCCCACGAGACCTCGACGGGGCCATCGCGAGCATCACGGCGAGCTCGGCGCGGCGCATCGACGCCGGCCGCGTCCGGTACCTCGACCACCAGGGGCGCGAGGCCACGGCCTGGTTCCTGAACGTCGCGAGCGCCGGAATCAGCGGCCTGATCGTCGAGCTGGTGACGCGGACGACGCGAATCGCGGGCGGTACGCTCGCCTTCCTGATCGCGACGGTCTGGGGCATCTTGCGCTTTCGCGCCGAGCCGGTCCGGCTGCGCATCGATGGGGAGTGCGTCCACGAGGGGCCGCTGGTGCTGTGCGCCGCTGCGAACGGTCGCTGCTTCGGGGGGGGCATGGCGGTCGCGCCCGACGCGCGTCTCGACGACGGCCGGCTCGACGTCGTCTGGGTCCCGCGGCTTCCGAAGCTTCGGCTTCTCGCCCGGCTGGGTCTCATCTATCGCGGGCGGCACTTCGAGGTGCCGGAGATCGGACACGGAAGCGGGCGCGTCGTCGAGATGGAGGCCGCGTCCGGCTCGGTGCCGCTCGAGATCGACGGGGACCCCGTCGGTACCCTCCCGGTGCGCATCGAGATCGTCCCCGCTGCGCTGTCGGTGCTGGGCCCGACGCCGTGAACGAAAGCGTCTTCGCGCAGCTGCGCGGGGCATGCGCCCGGGTCGTGGAGCGCGCGCGTTGCGTGCGAATCGACCCGCAGGCGCTCGCGGCGCTGGCCGGGGAGCTGGCGCGCACACCGCCAACGCAGCCGCACCCGGATCCCGCCCACGACCCGAGGGGCGACCCCGACGCCCGCCTCGCCTTCGTCCTGGTTCTCGACGCGATCAACTTCGGATCGGGCTATTTCCCCTACCTGGCGAAGAGCCCGGGGATCTCGGGCTACTTCACCGTGGCGACCCGCCTGAGGGAGCGCTTCGAGGCCGGCGGGTCCTGGAACGCCCGGGAACTGGCGAGGCTCTCGGCCCGCGACTGCGCGGACTGGCTCGCTCAGGACCTCGCCGTCCCCGAGGTCGCCGAGCTGATGAGCCTGTACGCGCGCGCTCTCAACGATCTCGGCAGCTTCCTGAGCGAACGCTACGCCGGCCGCTTCGAAGGCCCGGTCGTCGCTGCGCGGCACTCCGCCGAGCGCATGGTCGAGATCCTGTCCGGCATGCCGTTCTACCGCGACGTCTCCCGCTACGAGGAGATTCGGGTGCCCTTCTACAAGCGGGCGCAGCTCACCGTCGCCGATCTGGCCATCGCATTCGAGGGCCGCGGCTACGGGGAGTTCCGCGACCTCGATCAGCTCACCTGCTTCGCGGACAATCTGGTTCCCCACGTTCTGCGGCGGGCTGGCGCGCTCGTCTACGCGCCGGAGCTGGCGAAGCGCATCGACGCCGGAGAGCCGATCCGGTCGGGGTCGCCCGAGGAGGTGGAGATCCGAGCCGCGGCCGTTCACGCGGTGGAACGCTGCGTCGATATCCTGGAGGCCGCCGGTGTCTCCACCACGGCGCACCGGCTTGACTACGTACTGTGGAACCGTGGCCAGACGTCCGAGGTGAAGGCGCGGCCACGGCACCGAGCGCGGTCGGTCTACTACTGAGGCCGCCGAAGTCGCGTTAGATCGACGCGACGCAGTCCTTTCCCGGTCTCGGGTGCACCGCGCGACGCGTGGGAGACGGCGACGATCGCGTCGGCGAGGGCGAGCGACGACCGTTCCGACAGGTACGGCGTGCGGAGCGCGTCGCGAGCCGCCGCGCGCACCCGTTCCTTCTCCAGTCCCTCCGGCAACACGAGGAGCAGATCGGCGATGCGATCACCGATTCGCAGCAGACCCGGACGCAGCCCCGAGTCCAGGTCGGGCAGCGGCTCCGGCGGCGCGTACTCGAGATCCTGGACCGCCGTCCACTGTACCTCCTTCCCCGCCTCTATCTGCGCCTGGAAGAGAGCGCGCACCACCGCGTCGGGCGGGGGGTCGATCCGCGCTCGCTTCGCCGCGGCGTGGACTCCCGCGATCGCCACATCCAGTACGAGGAACTCGCGTTCGGGAACCTCCAGCGGCAGGCCCGACCTCCGCTTGGCCACGCCCACCAGCGGCATCAGCGAAAGCCGCTCGTCGATGGCCGCCAGCAGCGAGCCGAGAGGGGTCGCGACGGGGGCGGCCGCAGCCACGGGCAGGTGCTCCCGCCGCAACGCGGCGAGGGTGCCGTCGCGCTCGCGCGCCAGCAGCCAGGTGTCGAGGTTCGAGGCGAGGCCGGGCCGGTCCGGGCGCACGAGGTAGGCCTTGCGATCGCGGGTGAAGGGGCCGATCACCGCGAGGCCGTCGGTGCCGCGCTGCCAGGCGGCGACCTCCAGGGTGTCGGTGACGGCGACGTGGAGATTCTTGTCGAGGAGGGCCTGCCGGACGGCCCGGTTGTCGGGGATCGAGACCAGTACGGCCCGAGAGAAGTGCGCTCCCGCGACGCGCTCGAGGTGCCCGCCCGCATTGACGCCGATGCGTATGCCGGGCCGGTCGACGTCCTCCGGCTCCGACCAGCGTTCGGGCTGCCGCACGAGCAGCACGGCGCCGCTCTCCACCACCGGCACCGTGAAGCGGCCGGCGGCGGAGCGCTCGGGCCGGACCGTGACTCCCGACATCGCCACGTCGAAACGGCCGGTGCCGAGCGCCGCGACGAGGTCGGTCCACCGGAAGGGGACGAACTCGAGGGCGAGCCCCCTCTCCTCGGCGTAAGCTCGGGCGACGGCCACGTCGAAGCCTTCGGGTTCGGCGCCCTCGCCGGCGCGGGCGATGCTGAAGGGGCTGTAGTCGCCGGTGGTGCCGACGCGGAGGTGGGCGGCCGGCTCGCCCGCGGCGCCGGTCGCAGCCAGCGCGAGCACACAGACGGCTGCTGCCAGCCAGCGCATGGCGGCGCAGCATAGCGGAGGTCATCGCTCGCCCGCCGGAATTTGACCCTGCCGCGGGAATTCTCTAACTTCCGTCCCCGGTTATGTTTCTGGCCGCTCCGCTCCCGGAGCGCACCCCCGTCAGTGTCTCGTTTCCGGAAACGGTCGAACGCGCTCGAACGGGCAGGTCAGCCGGGCAGCGACGTCTGCTGGGAGGTTTCGAGCCATGCTCTCGATGGAAGACATCGAACAGGGCACTCCCGTGACTCACCGGAATACGGCGCTCCGCTACTCGGTCGTCGACGCGGGCGACGAAGAGGTGCTGTTGAGCCCCGAGTCGGACGGAATGCAGGACCTGGTCGTCCCGGTCAAGCTCTTCCGCGAGGAATTCGTCCTGACCGACCGCTTCAGCATGGGGCGCAGTCGCTCTCGCAGTCGCAGTCGCAGTCGCGGCCGTGGACGCATGCGCCACGCGGCGCCCGTCGCCGCCAGCGGGCCGAAGGTGAAGGGGAAGATCAAGAAGCTCGTGCGCGACCGCGGTTTCGGCTTCGTACGCGGGGACGACGGCAAGGAGGTCTTCTTCCACCGCTCCGGGCTCGGCTCGACCGACTACGACTCGCTCGCCGAGGGCGACGTGGTCGAGTACGTCGTCCAGGAAGGGCCGCGCGGCGCGCGCGCCGAGAACGTCCGAGCCGTCTCCTAGCTCGGCTCCGCCTCCCGCAGATTCCGGAGATCTCGTCTCACGCGCGGCGGCCTGCGCTCGACGTTGCTGCGGGATCCGCCGCGGCCCCAGCCCCTCCGACGCAGCTATGAGCCGGTGCTGGAGTAGCGGTGGACGATGGGGAGGCGGCGTCCGGAGCCGAAGGCCTTGGGCGAGGTCCGAAGCACGAGGGGCGCCTGGCGGCGCTTGTACTCGTTGCGGTCGATACGCGCGATCACGTCCCGAACCGTTTCCGGCGTCGCGCCGCGGGGCGGCTCGATTTCCGACGCGCCCAATCCCCCCTCGATGGCCTGTTCGAGGATTGCGTCGAGCACGTCGTAGGGCGGCAGGTCGTCGCTGTCGAGCTGGTTCGGCGCCAGCTCGGCGGAGGGAGGCTTGTCGAGGACGTGTCGGGGAATGCGCTCTCCGCCCGCGTTCGCGCGTCGAGCGAGGGCGTAGACGTCCCGTTTGTAGACGTCACCGAGAACCGCGATGCCGCCCACCGTGTCGCCGTAGAGCGTGCAGTAGCCCACCGAGAGCTCGCTCTTGTTGCCGGTAGCCAGCACCAGCC
>Ga0224512_10002205_pt1 | contig 18040 bp, 11 predicted proteins | sample SF_May12_sed_USG_4_FD_169103 | JGI IMG/M metagenome (GOLD analysis project Ga0224512, IMG submission 169103) | Sediment microbial communities from San Francisco Bay, California, United States - SF_May12_sed_USGS_13 | ecosystem: Environmental > Aquatic > Marine > Sediment | place: USA... | reverse complement strand
CGTCGAGGTCGATGGTCGCCGGATCGTTATCTGCGGTGACGGTGACGGTGACGGTGGCGGTGTTGGTTCCCGCGGGACTCCAGTCGTCCTCGGCGACATAGTCGAAGGTGTCGGTCCCGTTGAAGTTGAAGGGTGGGGTATAGACCAGCTTGTCGTCCGTCGAGTCGAGCGGCGTTCCGTTGTCGTTGAGGCTGATCGTCCCGCCGTTGGTCCCAACCACGTCGTGGCTTTGGATACCCACCGGCTGAGAGTCGGGATCGGTGTCGTTGGCGAGGACGTCGATAGTGATCGGAGGAGCATCCTCGAGCATGGATGGGCCATCGTCGACGGCGTTGGGATTTCGGTTGACGATGATGTCGGTGATCGTGCCCGAGGACTCGGGCGTCGGCTCATCATCAGTGGTCACCGAGGCCACGTTGTCCACCTGGGTGACAGTGGGCGGACCATTAACGGTCACCTCGAAGGTCACCGTGATTGACTCACCGGCGTACAAGTCGTAACCAGTGGCCAGCGTGTCCGGAGCACCACCCGGGTTGGTGGCGTCGGTACGAACGACGCCCGTCACATCGATGTCGTCGAGCCACACGGACTTCCCGACGCCGAAGTCGTTGGCTCCCAGGTGGTTGAAGCGAATGGCCGTAGTTGCCGTCATGTAGGGGCTGAGGTCGATCACCGGGCTCGCCTGATAGACGGCATCGGTGAGACCCGAGGCCCCACCGGACACAACGAAGAGGCTGGTCCAAGGCCCGCCGACTCCCGTCGGTGACACCTGAAGGTGGATGTCGTTGGCAGGGCTCATGCCTTCACGGCGGTAGTTGAAGGTGATGTTGGCCTCGGCGTAACCGGACAAATCGACCACTCGCTGCAGGCTCTTGTTCTTCTCGTTGGTCTTTATCAGCGCGTATGTCGGGAAAGCGCCGTCCTGCAGCACCTGCCATGCCCCAGCCAGCGGACCGTCGGCCTCGCCGATCTCTTGCCAATCGCTGACCCAGGGAGCGCCGCCGTCGGAGCCGTTGTAAAGCTGGTTGTTGAACTCGTCGCGATGGTGGGCGAACGATGACACCGGGGCCGTCACCTCGGTGCTCCCCGGAACGTAAGTTGTGCCGGCGGGCAGAGCGTCGGTCACGGTGAAGTTGGTCTGAAGAACAGAGTCGGTGTTGACGGCGATGATGGTGTACTTGATGGTGTCGCCGACGTTGACGAAGCCGCCCCCATCCGAGGTCTTGGTTATGTCGAGCGGCACGTCGGGGAGGGGGACGTCGTTGACCGTCCAGGTGAATACCGCCGATCCTGCCAGCGATGGGATGCCGTCGTCGGTGGCCGTCACCGTCACTGAGTAGCTGCCGGACGCCGTGTAGCCCAACGTCCCCTGGATCTCGCCGCTCACCGCATTCATCCACAGGCCCGGGGGCAGTCCGGTAGCCGTGAAGGCGAGGACGTTGGCCGGAATGTCTGAGTCAGATGCCGCGATGAACAGAGACACCAGATCGGCCTCATCGTTGGTCTGATCTCCGGGGTTGGTGACAGATGGTGCTGTGTTGACCTCATTGACGGTGATATCGAAACTCACCGTGTCGGAGAGGTTGGGAGCGCCGTTGTCGGTTACTCGCAGTGTGACAGTGAAAGTTCCCGGGCCATCAACTTCGGCAGGGGTCCACGAGTAGACACCACCTGCCGTCACGCCTCCCGGACCGGAATCCAGGCTCCACAGGTGGGTATCACTCGTGTCGACATCTGTCTCAGTTGCCGTGAACGACAGCAGTGTCAGCTCGTCGACGGCTTTATCGGCGATGGCGTCTGCCACCGGGGGCACGTTCACATCCAGGTTTGGGCCGAACTCCGACGTGTTATTGGTGGCGTCGATGGCGATGGCGGTCAACTCATCTGCGGCCACGACGGCGGCCGTGGCGAACGTGAACTCGAAGCTTCCCGCGGCCAAGTCGGTGTCGTTGGCACCGCCCTCGAGCAGGGCCCACGGCGTCAACACGTAGGCCTGCCCCTCGCCGTAGCTGGTGGGGTCTGCCGCCGCGACATAGAGCTCGAGGGTGGTCGTCGCTGGCGTGGTCCCGGTAATGGTCAGCGTTCCAGCCACCAGCGACACATCGGTCAGTACCGGATGATCGAGGCCGATGTTGCCGGTCGTCGAGACGGTGGCGGCGTCGTTGGCATTGACACCGTCGCCGGTGTTGACATTGCCGCCGGCGATTATCAGGTCGATCCCGATCCCACCGTTGCCGCTGAACGAGTTCTCCGTGATCAGGTTGAGGTTGGCGCTGTCCGCCACCCTCTGGGCAACGATGATGCCGGGGCCGGTGTTGTTGGCGATGACGTTGCGCCGAATCGTGCTGCCGTTGAACTGGAGGCGGATGCCTGCCGTCTGCAGGCCAGCCAACCCGTTGTTGGTGAAGGTGTTGTTCTCGATCAGGTGGCCGCCGTCGTAGAAGGTGTCGAGGCCGATCGAGTTGTTGGTGTGGACGTAGTTGCCGGTAACGGTGTGCTGGCCGTCCCACAACAGGATGGCGTCCCAAGTGGTGGCCACCTGGCCGGTGGCGGTGACCTCGTTGCCTGTGATACTCCACCCGCTGCCGGCAGTCTCCAGATGGATACCGCCGTTGTCGAGGAATCCGACCAGGTTGTCTGCGATCACACCGGCATTGGCAGGCACTGAGGCGCTCGAGTTGGCCTGGATCCCGTAGTCGCCGATGCCACCGGGGTCGGCGAAGGAACCCGGCGCCGAACCCACCACGTTGCGCTCGATGCGAATGTTGTCGATGACACCAGTGGCGACATCGATGGAGTTGACCGCACCCCAGACGCTCAGGTCATAGATCTCGGTGCCGTCCGGAACCAGGGCCCCGGCGATGGCGACCGAGAGAGTGGCATCCTTGACCTCCAGCTCTGGTTTGGCCACCTTTGGCAGGGCTGTCGGGACCGTGCCGACCGTCAGGCTTCCGGCGGCGTTGGCGCCGAGAAAGCCCGTGTTCTCATCGCGCGGAGTTACACCGTCGGCCAGAGCGAAGGCCGAGCCGTCGACCTCGGTTCCGGCGTCGTTGATGGACCGCAACGGATTGACGGCCGCCGCGTAGTCGATGCGCCACCACTCGTCACCGGTTCCCGGAGTGAGGTCGATATCCACAGTGGGCGGTACGGCAGGCACGAAGCGCATCGGGTTGTCGCCGGCGATGGCGTTGGCGTTGCGAATGAACTGATCCAGCGAGCCCTGTGCGGTGCGGCCTGCTGCGCCAGCTGCCGTGGTGGCGTCTGTGTTGGTCACGACGTTGTACGAGAACCCCCAGGCCAGACCGCTGATACTTCCGCCGACGACGCTGACGAGCGCTATGTGCTCGGCCTTGGTCAGGTCTGGGGGCCCGGCCGCGAAATCGTCGGGAAGACTCCCGTCGCGTCCTCCGTAGCACACGCCCTCAGCAGGCTGCACCGCCGTTCCACCCAGACCATCGGCACACCTCGATCCGCCGGGCCCGTAGGTCTGTTCTGCCCAGGCGTCGGCTCCACCGAATGATCGCGAATCGACGACTACCCAGTAATCGCCGTCGGCTATCCCGACGAACGAGAACGCTCCGGCCCCATCCGTGGTTACGGGAGCACCACCGTTCTGGATCGGATCGGTCCCCTCAGGACTTCCGAGCACAGCCGCGTCTTGGTACAGGTAGACGTCAGCACCGCTCAGGCCGGGATTGGCGGCGTCGCCGGCAAACTGGCTACCCGCCAGACCGTCACCGGCAGTGTCGTCGAAGACTGCGCCATACAGCCCGGGGGCCAGCGCCAGAGGCGCAGCTATCGCCTGGTAACCAACCCCGTTGTCGACACGTCGGGCATTCGTCGAGGCGGCGGTGGCCTTGTTGACTTCGTAGACGTTCTCAACGGTGGGCGTCGACTTGTCGGACCCCACGCCCCATAGCTGCCCCGTGGCGTCGAACGTAAGCCCAAAGATCTGTATCGGGTCGAGGCCGCCGACGCTGCTCGTAGCCCCCGTAGATTTGTCTATCGTCACGAGTCGGTAATTGGTCCCGTCATGGATCGATCCGTACATCGTTCCCGTCGTTGGGCTCACAGCTATGCCCTCGACATCGTCACGGGTGCTCTGGTTTTGGATGAGGACGTAGTCGTCAAGACCTGGGAAGACGTCGGGTTTCAAAGCGCCGGTCAACGGATCGACCTGGAACAGCAGATCTTCGTCTCCGTCTGCCGGCCTCCTCTGTACCGCCCAGAGGGTGCCCGAGATCGGATCGAAGCTCATCGCGGCGATGTCGTCCATCGTGATAGTCCCAAGAGCACCGTCACCGGAGCCGAACGGACCCACCACACTCCACACACCGGTGTTGCCGTCGACGATGCCTAGATCTCCGGTGACTGCCGCGTAGACAACGCCAGTACCCGGGCGAATATCCGCCCCTCTGATAGTTGTCGTTCCGGTGCCGGCACCGACATCCACCTCGTTGGTTGCCGGGTCGAAGTCGTCGGCGTTGAGCCAAGTCAGCAGGTCATTGCTGGTAGCGATGATGTCGGAGAACAGAGCCATTCCGTTGGCAACGGTCCAGGTGAAGGTGTCGACGTCGTTCAGGACGGGCACTCCGTCGTCGACCACGGTGATGGTTACGGCATAGACACCTTCTGAACCAACCGGCAGGGTTCCGGAGATGAGGCCCGAGCCGGAGTTGATGGTGATCCCAGGTGGCAGACCGGTGGCTGAGTAGAAGAGGGTGTCGCCGACGTCGGGGTCCGTGGCACCGGAGTCGATCGACACCGTCACCCCGGTACCGTCTACCCGATCGCCCAGATCCTGGTCGAAGGCTGGCGGCTGGTTCCCGGTGACCGTGAAGTTCGGCCCGAACTCAGAGGTGTTGGACCCGTCGCTCCCGATGGCGGAGATCTCGTCGCCGGCGGCGAAGGAGCCCGGCACCGGCGTCACCGTGAAGGTGAAGCGCTCGGCAGCAGCATCTGTCCCATAGTTGACGTCCGAGTACGAGCCGGGCAGCGCATCGGTGTCGTCGACCGAACCCTCCGTCCTGGTGAACAGCCAGCTGACTCCTTCGCCATGCGCAGTACCGCCCGTGTTCTGATCGTTGGCTGCACCGACGGCTTCATAGAACTCGATCAGCGCACCAGGCCGGGCGAAGCCGGTGACGGTGAGGTCGCTTCCGATGATCGTGGCGCTATCGATGACCGGGAAGTCGATGGCAAGGTTGCCGGAGTCGGCGGTGGTGCCACCATCGTTGAGCGTGATGCCGTCGCCGCTGAGGTTGTTGTCGCCCGATGCCGCCTGCAGGTCGATGGCGAGCCCGCTGTTGGTGCCGAAGCGGTTACGCGTGATGTAGGCCTCGCCGCGGGGCCTTGCTTCCGCGGTGGCCTTTGTGCCCGCCACGGCGATGCCTGGTCCGCCGTTGGTGGTGATGATGTTCTTCTCGATGAGAAGTCCGGCAGAGAACACGCGGATGCCGCCGGTTTGGCCGGAACCATTCCCGACCGACTGGATGGTGTTGTTGCGGGCAATCCCGTTGGGGCCGTGGAGTTCGAGGCCCCAGTTCAGACCATCGGTGATGAGGTTGTTCTCGACGGTCACCGAGTCGGTCGACAGCACGACATCGATGACGTCCTCGGGCGTTGAGCGGAGCTCGTTGCCGCGCACCACGACGTTCACCGAGTCGTAGATGTCGATCGTTCGCACGTTGGCCCAACCCACGAGGTTGTTCTGGATGATGGCCCCATCGGCATCCCCGACGTAGATGTCGGACGAGGTGGCGGCCGGAAGGCTGCCGGTAAAGGCCCCGGCCCCGGACCCAACGACGTTGTCATCGATGACCACGCCGGTGTAGTCGGCTCCGCCGGAGGGACCGACCAGGATGTCCCTGCTCGAGAAACCGACTATGGCGAGCCGACGAACCACCGCGCTGTTGGCCTGGAGCTGCAGGCCAACGGTGGTGCCACTGGCCTGGAGCTCGAGCTCAGGCTTCTCGACCCGAGGCAACGCGACATCGTCGACCCCGACCTTCATGTCACCCAGCTCGTTCGCTCCCAGGTAGTCGGGGTTCTGGTCACGATCGATCGTGCCGTTGGCCAGTTGATACGCCGTGCCGTCGATGGTTGTGCTGGCACCGCTAACGGCAGGCAGGTTGCTAGAGACCAGGATCCTCCACCACAGCCCCGTGCCGTCGTTGGGCGCCTCCGCAGGAACGAACCGCATGACGTTGGCTCCGCCGATGTCGTTGGCGTTGGCGATGAACTGGCGCAGCGAGCCCTGGACCGTTTGGGTGCCGGTGGCCCCGGGGTCGGGAACCGCACTGCCGCCGCGTGCGGTGGTGACAGCGTTGAAGCTGAAGCCGAAGTCTATGTTGATGACGTTGCCGCCGGCCACGACGACGCGAGCGAGGTGCTCGGCGTCCGTGTCCCATGTCGCCAGTAGGTCAGACTGATTGCCGCGACGACCGCCGAAACACGGTCCGACGGCTCCGGCCGGGGGTGCTGTACCGCCGAGCCCGTCGGCGCACAGTGCTCCGATCGGTCCATAGGTCTGTTCCGCCCAGCGCGAGTTGGGACCGAGGCCCTGTGAGTCGACCACTACCCAATAGGCGCCATCCGGCTGACTGCCGAAGTTGTACACGCCTCCCCCTGCCGTCAGTATCGGTCCTGCAACCGGGGTATCTCCCGGCTCGGGCTGGGGCAGGCCGAAGTCGTTATAGAGATAGACGCTCACACCATCGCGCCCGGGGTTGTTGCCGTCTCCGACCAACTCTCCCCCGTCGAGCACGTTGCCAGCGATGTCCTCGAACACCGTTCCGCCAACGGTGCCTACCCCTACGGCAGACGGCGCCGCGACGAACGTGAGATGACCCAGAACCAGAACGAATGAAGCGAACAACGCCCCTAGGCGTGCCAGGCTCGGCTTTTCGAGTGAAACCGCGCCCATCACAGCGCGTATTCCTTCAGCATTAGGTTTCTCCGGTCATCAACGGCAACAGAGCAGTTATCGGTCACTTGGAGCGCGCAGTTGACCGAAAGGTCCCGAAGGGACTAGTCATTCAGCGAAGACAACGGCTAGGCCGGGGTTGGCCGTCAGGGCTAAGCCGCGGCTTGAAATGGCTCGTCGCCGGCGATCTCGATCAGCCCGGTGCCGACCGAATCGCTACCAATGGGCTTGAGCGACGTCAGCGTTTCATCCAAGACGAGGGGAACACTGACGATGAACTCAGTCCACCCGTTTTCGTGGCGATAGGAAACGTCGCCACCCATTCCCTTCGTGAGGGCTGCCACGATGGAGAGGCCAAGGCCCACCGCACCCAGGACCATGGGTTGGGTTCCTTGATGGAAGTAGCGCTGGAACAGCCGCTCCTCCATCTCGACGGGAATACCTTCGCCGTCGTCGCGGACGGTGAAGACGTACTTGCTTGCCACTACCTCTCCGTCAATGTGGATGTTGGGACCGCCGTACTTGCGCGCGTTCGACAAGAGGTTCCTGAGTACCTGACGAAGGCGGAGTCGGTCTGCCCGCACCATTGCCGGGGCAACTCGTGTCTCGATCACCTGGCCGGCTCGCTGCAACGGTCCAACCACCTCTTCGATCTCGTCTGTCGTGCGGACGTTCTCAAATGTGAAGTGCAATGCTCCGGCGTCGAGGCGGGCGGTGGTCAACAAGTCCTCCACCATTCGCGACAGGTCGGACGATTCCGAGATGATCATGCCGACCATTTCCTTACCGGTGTCCGACTCGGAGAAGACGGGGTCCTCCTCGAGCAAGAGCGCCAGCCCATAGATAGAGGTCAGAGGCGTCCGCAGCTCGTGAGACGCGTTGGCAATGAAATCCTCGCGGGCCTTGCCGAGTGCTCGCTCGGTTTCCAGCCGACCCTCTAGCTCTCCTTGGCGTTGCTGACGGCGCATGAACTCGCGATAGATCACGATCACTGCGGTAGGTACCAAGAAGGCCACCAGGAAGCGGGCAAGAAGCTCCAGCCACCGGAGGAAGTCGTCCGACGCTTCTACCGCAGCGTTGAGTTGCGCGCGCTCTCGGGCGATCTCGATGCGAAGAGTTCGGAAGACCGGGGTCACAGACTCCTCGATGAATGCCTCGGCCTCCATCATCCTCCCCGCTTTGACCAAGTCGAGTCCGACGCCTACCTCCTCCGCGAAGGTAACGGCCGCCGAAGTCAGCGCGGCCGGCACCTCTCTCTCCAGGGCGTGCTCCCCCAACGCATCGTTCAATTGGACAAGAGCAGCGCGTGCTTCGTCGACTGACAGCGCTATGGCGTCCGGCGAGAAAGACCCGATTAACTGATCGACGTTGCCGACCAGAGATGCTCTGGCGAGTTGGGCTTGGGCGGTGTTGGTTGCTTGAAGCAACTCGCCTGCACTGTTGAGCGCGAGGGCGTTCGAAGTCGTCTTGCGAGTTCCCTGGGCCAGAGAGAAAACGAAAGCGAGCACCAAGACCAGGACGATGCCTGCAACGACGGTTAGCAGCAGTGCGCGAGAACGCTGCTTGGGAGCGGTGATCGGTGTAGCCACGCAATAACTTCGGCACCCGACGCCACCTGCTGAACGGATATAGCATCAAGTCGCTCTTGCCAGCAAGAAGCCTCCAAATTTGCCAAGCCGTGCGCTAGAAAGGAACCCACTTGATCATTGGCGTTCCCAAAGAGATAAAGCCCGACGAGCACCGAATCGCGATGACGCCTGCCGGTGTCCGCGAGTTGGTTACCAGAAACCATGAAGTCCTGGTCGAAAGCGGGGCCGGGGCCGGTTCATCGATAAACGACGACGCGTTGATGGCCGCGGGCGCAGAGATCGTTCCCATGGCCCGCGACGTGTTCGATCGCTCCGAGATGGTGGTGAAGGTGAAGGAGCCTCAGCCGGACGAAGTGGACATGCTTCGCCCGGAACAGGTCCTGTTCACCTACCTCCACCTGGCGGCATATCCAAAGATGGGCAGGGCGCTTGTCACCAGCGGTGCAACGGCCATCGCCTACGAGACGGTGCAACTGCCATCCGGGTCTTTGCCGCTTCTGGCACCCATGAGCGAGATCGCCGGCCGCATGGCGGCCCAGGTGGGTGCCCACCATCTCGAACGGCCTCACGGTGGGCGGGGAGTGCTACTCGGCGGAGTGCCAGGCGTGGCACCCGCTCGAGTAACGGTGCTCGGCGCTGGCCGTGCCGGAACCAACGCTGCCATGATCGCGGCCGGCATGGGGGCCGAAGTCATCGTCCTCGACCTCAACGTTGAGCGGCTACGTCAAATGGACGAACTGAGCTGGGGGCACATCGTCACCGTTCGCTCCTCCGTCTTAACGGTGGAGGAGTACGTCTCATCATCTGACCTCGTGATCGGGGCGGTGCTCATCCCCGGCGCCAAGGCGCCGGTTGTGGTGCCGGAAGAATTGATCGAGGCGATGCGACCCAGAAGTGTCGTGGTCGACATCTCCATCGATCAAGGAGGCTGCATCGCCACGGCTCACGAGACGACCCACGCCGACCCAACTTACGTCGTACACGATGTTGTGCACTACGCCGTGGGCAACATCCCAGGGGCGGTGCCCAACACCTCCACTTACGCGCTCACCAACGCCACGATGCCCTATGTCGTGGACTTGGCCGACGGTGTCGGCCACGCAGTCGAGCGCCACCCCGAGCTGTTGCCTGGCATCAATGTCGCCGGCGGCCATGTCACAAACGCCAACATCGGCGAGGTCCTTGGGCTACCGACTGCCGACCCGCTGGAAGTGATCTGACCTCAGGCGTTGAGCAGGCGCCGACCGGCCCATCGGCCGTACCACAGGTACAGAGCGGTTAGTCCCACGGCGACGATCGCCACCAACACGAACCATGTCGGCGCGAATTCGAACTCGTCCGATACCGAGCTGACAACAAGGGCGACGGCGGCGAAGCTGTACTGAAGAGCAAAGGTCGTGACCATCGTCTGGCGCCCCTCTGGCCGCGTCAAGGTCAGAAGACCACCGATAGCCCATGCGACCAAGAGCGCCCCCGCCCACCGAACGCTCCGGAGTGCCTCCAGGTGCTCGCCTTCGGTACCAGCGATGGTCTTCCATATCAGATCGGGCCAAAGGGCAATGGGCAATCCATAAGCCAAGTTGATCGCAACATAGGCGAATATCGACAAACGCAGATGGGTGCCGGCCTCCAGTGGTTCTTTCGGCGGCTGGCTCGGTACAGCAGGTTCGGTTGGCGTCGTCATTGAACACCCTTTCGCTCTCGCCGGGAACTCTAGACGCCCGACCAGCGCCGCCATCGACCCGGGCCTTGTAAATGTCGCGCCTCATATATGGAGCGCGACATATGTCTAGTTCCAGCGATACAACGGGGGCAGGGACCAAACCGCAACGAACCTTCTACCGACCTCGCAGGCGGTTAGCTGATCGGGTGTCCGATTCGAGTCTCTTGGCATTGAGCCAATCTTCGAAGTCCAATCGGGCGATTCTCCACTCCCGGCCGAACTTTACGGCGGCTAACTCCCCCGAACGGAGTACACCGGTCGCCACGAACGGTGTCACTCCCATGTACTCACAGATGTCGGCAACCGTGAGCCATTCCTTCTCGATATCGACCTTGATCGGCTCCATTCCCTCACAGGCTATGAAAGGATTCCGGCCTCGGCAAGATGGCCATTTGCGAGACAAACCCGCGAACAAGTAGTGTCGTTTTCGCGACCTACCTCCAGATCCGCGGTAGGGCCAGGTAAGGGGCTTCGCGGGCGGAAACTAGAGGAAGGGATACAACAGAATGAAAGTTAAGGCGGAGACGGTCCGACGACACGCCTTCCAGGTTCGACGCAAGGGCTACGAACCGGCGGAGGTCGATGCAGTGATGGCACGGATAGGGCAGACTCTGGCGGGCCACGAGAAAGACATAATCCGACTGGAGAATGAGCTTGCAAAGGCACGCACAGCCAGCGAGGCTATGGAGGACACCTTCATCGCGCTGCAGCAAGCGAAGCGTCAGCTTTTGGGCGAGGCGCAAGAGGAGGCCAGCAGAATGAAATCTGAAGCCGAGAAAGGCCTACGCACGGCCGAGACCGAAGCAGAACGGATCCTGCAGGACGCGCAGCAGCGTGTCGAGCAGTTGTTCGTTGATCTCCGCGCCAAAGCCGAGAGCGCCATTGCCAAAGCACAGGAGCGAGTAGCCGACGCCGAGGGTCGGGGCGAATCCATCAAGGCGGAAGCAGCAGCCGAGGCTGCCCGGCTGGTCGAGGCCTCACAATCCGAAGCCAAGGAACGGATCGCTTCAGCGAAGAAGCAGAGCGACGAGATCGTCGCAGACGCCAATGCTCAGGGACAGCAGATAGTCGAAGCCGCTAGAGCCGAGCACGATTCGTTGGTGAGCAAGGTTCCCCAGCTCCGCAGTGCCGTCGCCGACATCGAGCGTCGCATTCGCGAGTTCTCCAGCATCGCGACCGAAGACCTCGAAGTGGTAGACGCGATGATCAATATCGCAGATTCGGAAGTCTCCGGCGGGGTAGCAAGTCTCGTCGAATCAGCTCAAGAAGCGGGCGGAGAGAGTAAGGACGTCGCTGTCAGCGATACCTGGGCGGGCGACAAGAGCCCTGCCGATGTGTCCGGAGCAGAAGCGAGTCTCATCCAGGCTCCTGATGGTGAAGCAGGCGAGGAAAGCGCCGCCATCGCTGACAGCAACCGCGAGGCCGACAACGAGGCCTCGGCAGACCAGGTGGACGAAGTCGTGCCGATGGCCACGGTGGCCGCTCCCGACGGTTCGGGCACGCTGCCGGCAGCCAGAGAAGCCATAACCAACGGTGAGCTTCCCAGCGGTGCCGCTCTTGCGGAAGAGGATGCAGATCCGGCCCGGGCGGCAGTAGCTGCAACGGAGCCACCCGCGCCCCCTGTGCGGGGGCGACTCCATAACGCCACGCGCGACGACCATGATGAGACGACCATTTATCAGCGCCGTGGCGGAGGCCTGAGAGCTCGCCTCGATGCAGGTGAGAAACGCAGGCGAAAATAGCCCAGAAACCCATTGCAGGGTCGTGGCAACCACGGTAAGCTGCTGCTAGACTACTAAGCGTAGTTAGATGATCTGGAAGACAAACCACAGGGCGAAAAGGGAGAAGGGCGATGAAAGTAACGGCTACGGACCTGCAGCAGGTCCGATTCCCAGAGGGGAAGCGCGGCTACGACTCCGAGAAGGTAGATGCCGTGCTGGCTGAGGTTGCAGCCACTCTCAAGCAATACGAACAGGCTGAAGAAGCGCTACACCGCACCTTTGTAGAGGCTCAGCGCATCAAGGACGAAATGACCGCCGAGGCCGGTGTCGAGGTGGCCAAGGTTCGTTCCGAGGCCGACTCCTATTCGTCCAAAACCCGCGCCCAGGCTGACGACTACCTAACGCAGTCCAAGGCGAAGGGTGAAGAGGCCCTTACGGTCGCTCAAAGCCAGGGTGAAGCGCAACTGCAGGCCGCCAAGGAGGAGGCGCAGGCGCTTCGTGCCGAAGCAGCCAAGGCGGCTGCCGAAGCCCGCGCTCAAGCAGACGCCGACACCGCCAGGATCAGAACAGAGGCGACGGCTGCTGGTGAGAAGCTCACAGCTGAGGCCGCCCACGGTGCAGGCAAGCGGATGGCCGACGCCAAGAAGAAGGCGTCCGAGATGCTGCGAGAGGCCAAAGCCGAGCACGAAGTGCTGTCACGCAAGGTGCCGCAGCTGCGCACCGCCGTGTCCGACATCGAGAATCACCTCAAGAAGTTGGCAGAGACAGCCCTTGCCGAGACCGACGTGGCCCACGGCATGATCGACCTGGCACAAGAAGAGGCGTTGGACGAGGCGATGGCCACAGCTTCGGCTGCACCAGCCGCCGCAGCGCCGGTCGAAGAGACGCCCGAGCCCGAGCCAGCCGCCAAGCCGAAGATGGCCGCTGCTCCCGAGGCCGCAGCCCCGCCATCCGTCAACTCCATTATGGGCTCACCCTCGCTGCGTGCGCCTTCGGGAGTTCCCAGCGGGGACGCGCCGGCCGAGGACGACGAGAAGAAGGAGACGTTCTACGGTTCTGGTCTGCGACGCCGCATGGGCGGCCGCACCAAGAACTAGGTCCTCTCCGCCACCTTCTCGGCCAACGTCTGCTCCCGCGTGGGGCGGGTCAAGATGAAGACGACGATCGCTGAGCCAAGGACGCTCAGCGGTATCTGCCACACAGGCGCATCAACGATCAGCCCGACGCTTATCGCGAACGCAACGATCACGGCGACCACGGCAACCATCTTGGCACGCATCGGTATTCCCAATCCGGCTTGGTAGTCACGAACCAGGCCACCGAATCGGGGGTGATCGAGTATCCAGGCGTGCCATCTCTCAGAGGATCTGGCGAAGAAGAAGCCCGCCAGGAGTATGAAGACAGTGGTCGGCATCAAAGGCACGAAGATGCCGACCAAGCCAAGGCCCAAGCATGCAAAGCCCATCGCCAGATACGAGATTCGTACTGCGCGGTTGGGGTGCGGATGGGCCACCATGGATTCACGATAACGGCCACGCGTTTCACACACTGCGTCGGATCCCGCTACGGAGCCAGAACGACCAGAAGCGCGAAGCCGAACAGCAACACCGCACCTTCCCAGCGTTGAATCTTGCGGTCGGTCGTGGCGAATGCTCCCCCGGTTACGGCCGCCATCACCATGAGTATCACAACTGCACCGAATCCGTCACTGGTGGAGCCCGGATGAACCAAGCCCACTGTGCCACCGATAGCCAGTGAGTTGAACACGTTCGATCCCAACACATTGCCGACGGCCAAGTCGCTCTCACCGCGCCTCACCGCTGCCACCGATGTCGCTAGCTCGGGAAGACTCGTACCGACTGCCAAGATGACCAAGCCGACGAAAGCACCCGTCAGGTCCAATTCATCGGCGACACCTTCGGCTCCCCTCACCAGCAACCATGCCCCGGTAACCGTGGCAAACATCGCCACCAAGCCGACGAAGGCCTCTGCAACCATCGGCGACGTGGTGGTCGCAGCGAAGTGTTCAAGCTCCTCATCGAGTTCGGCCGCCACCAGAGACCGGCTCGACCAATGCACTATGAGAAAGACCGCTACTACCAGACCGATCAGCAGGATCGAAGCGTCAGCTCGATCGATCTTTCCATCGGCCAAGAGACCTGCCAACAAGAGGACCGCACTCAGCATGAGGATTCCCTCGCGGCCGATGACACTGAGGTGTGTGCGGATCGGGGCCACCATGGCGGCCGCGCCAAGCACCAAGGTGAGGTTGCTGATATTGGATCCGATGACGTTGCCGAGGGCTTTGTCGGGTTCGGCTGCGATGAGGGAGACAACCAATTCGGGAACCGAGGTTCCCACTCCGATGATCAGCGCCCCAATGAGGAGCGAAGGCACGCCCGAGCGACGAGATATTCGGGCGGCGGCGACCACGAGACGATCTGCCGAGACTGTCAACACCACCAGCCCGGCAACGAGGAGGCCGATGGACTCAATCATCGTCGAGTACCCAACATGGCAGCGATGGTACCCGCGGGCTGGTTGGGACCCAGGGCTACTCTGAAAGCCAATGACGGAACGGACCCATGACACCTGGACGCAGTCTGATCGCTATGTCCCGACGCGCTTTCTGCGGCCTCTTCTCAAGTTCACTCGCGTCGAAGCGGGGAGCGGCATCGTCCTGCTGCTGGCAGCGGCCGCCGCCCTGGCTTGGGCCAACGCACCTTTCGGTGAGGGTTACGAGACCTTCTGGACCTCGCCCATCGATCTCGACTTCGGCATCCTCCACATAGAGGAGACGCTGCGCGACGTCGTAAACGACGCGTTGATGGCGATCTTCTTCTTCGTCGTTGGCCTCGAGATCAAACGCGAACTGGTGCGAGGCGACTTGGCCGACCGCAAACGCGCCATGCTGCCGATCGTGGCCGCACTGGGCGGGATGATCTTCCCGGCGGCCATATATCTCATCATCGCCAGCGGCGGGGATGCCAGCCGCGGTTGGGGCATCCCGATGGCAACGGACATCGCTTTCTCAATCGGCATAGTCGCTCTGCTCGGCACGAGGATTCCGGTAGGGGCCAGGTTGTTCCTGTTAGCCCTGGCCATAGTTGACGACATCGGTGCCATCGCAGTGATCGCCATCTTCTACACCGACGACCTGCAGTTCGCGTGGCTGGCCGTGGGATTGGGAACACTCGTGGCCATCCGAATCGCCACCAAGGTCGGCGTGCGCAACGTCACGTTCTACGTCTTGTTGGGTTCTTTCACTTGGCTCTGTTTTCTGGAGTCGGGAGTGCACGCCACGATCGCCGGTGTGGCATTGGGTTTGATGACGCCGGCTGTAGCGCTCTATTCGGATGCCGAGTACAAGCGGAGGGCGACTCTGGTGCTGTCTCGCTTCGAGATGGAGGCCCATGCACCCCGCGGACCTGAGCGGGTAGACGCCGATGCCCTAGAACTGGCGGCGATCGCCCGCGAAAGCGTTTCGCCACTGGACCGTCTCGAGGTGGCCATCCATCCTTGGAGCTCGTTTCTGATAGTCCCCATCTTCGCCTTGGCCAATGCAGGAGTACGTTTCGCCGGCCTCGACGTCGTCGATGCTGCTACGTCCTCTGTCGCGCTTGGGGTTGCATTGGGCTTGATCGTTGGCAAGACGGTCGGCGTCACGCTGTTCGCATATCTGGCCGTGAGGTTGGGGATGGGTTCGCTGCCGCGCAACACCACTTGGCGCCACATCGTCGGCCTGGCCATTATCGCCGGAGTCGGATTCACGGTCTCGCTCTTCATCGCCGAGCTGGCGTTCTTCGATCCAGAACTGCTCGACCTGGCCAAGATCGGCATCTTCACCGGCTCTGGCGTGGCCGGGATCTCGGGCTACCTCTACCTACGGGGATCTGGCAGCAAAACTCCGACCCCGGAACTAGCGGGTGCGCTCGACGTGGCCGATTAGTGGACAGGCGTCGTTTCATTCGAACCGCCCTGGTCGGGGCCAGCGCGGTGCCCCTGTCTGGACTGTTGGCGGCGTGCGCCAAGGTCGTCAACTCGGACCGCGCATCAGTTGCCACGACGCCGACGGCGCCGATCGGCACGACCAGTCTCCCAACAACCACCTCCTGGCCGGCTGAAGGGTCCGAGCCGCCAACCGGCCGCGCAACTCCCCCACTCGCCCTCAGCGCCATCTGTCGCGACGCGTGGGGTGCGTCACCGTCCGGGCCAGGCTTTGTGGGCCACACCATCGATCGACTGACGGTGCACCACACCGCGGCATTCTTGAGCAGCAATACAGCAGCCCCTGCTCGCCTGCGAGGGCACCAGTCCTACCACCTCAGCCTGGGGTGGCCAGATTTGGCTTATCACTTCGCGGTTGACGCCAACGGAAATATCTATGAGGGACGGCCGCTCGAATATCGAGGCGACACGGGAACCGACTACGACCCCGCCGGGCACTTCCTGGTGGTGGCAGAGGGCAATTTCAATGATCAGCAGATACCCGATGTTCAGGTTGGCAGCGTCGCAGCTTTGCTGGCGTGGGCTTCTGAGGAGTTCGACGCGCCGCTCGACACCATCCGCGGCCACCGTGACCTTGCCTCCACCACATGCCCGGGTGACAACTTCTATTCGCTCATCGCCGATGGCACTCTGGCCGCGCTGGCTGCGGATGTCGCCACGCCCGATGCCACCCTCACTATCGAGTGCGGGAGTGCTGCGGAACAACGTGTTGCCGACATCGAGGCAGGGGTGGATAGCTCTGGCGCCGGGACGTTCTTCCTGAAGAACGCCAACGAGACCGGACAGGCCGACGACGTGGTCGAGCTGGGAGACCCAGACTGGATACCAGTCTCGGGGAACTTCGGACCGTGAGATACCTGGCGCCCGCCATTGCGACAATGCTGGTATGGGTAGCAATGCCGGCCGCCGCCGACACAGTGGGAGCGATGGATCCCGTCACCGCCGAGTGGCATCTGGTTCGCTCCAATGGAACGACAACGACGTTCGAGTACGGCAACCCTGGCGACTACCCATTCATGGGCGACTGGGACTGCGATGGCATCGATACGCCTGGCCTCTATCGCCAGTCCGATGGCTTCGTCTACCTGCGCAACGCCAACAGCACCGGGATCGCCGACATCAACTACTTCTTCGGCGACCCCGACGACATTCCGCTGGCGGGGGATTTCGATGGTGACGGGTGCGACACGGTCTCCATATACAGGCCAGGCGAAGGCCGCTTCTACATAATCGACCAGTTGGGATCACAGAGCGGTGGTCTCGGTGCTGCTTCGGTCGACTACCTTTTCGGTAACGTCGGCGATCAACCCTTCGCAGGAGATTTCAACGGCGATGGGGTGGACACGATCGGCTTGTACCGCGAGGTCGACAGCTTCGTCTATATGAGGTACTCCCACAGCCAGGGCATAGCCGACCGCAGCTTCTTCTACGGCGATCCGGGAGACGTGATCTTCTCCGGTGATTGGAATGGCGACGGCACCGACACGGTCGGCATATTCCGCGGCATCTAAGGGAAGCTTTCTAGTTTCCTGCCTCGGTCAGGCGCTCGTGGGCGAGATCGATATAAGACTGCTCCGTCTCGTATCCCACGAAATGCCGTCCGGTTTCCTTCGCCGCAAGCGCAGTGGTCCCCGCTCCCATGAACGGGTCGAGCACCAGATCGCCAACGAACGTATAGAGCTCGATGGCTCGCCGAGGCAGCTCCACTGGGAACGGTGCCGGATGTCCAACCCGCTTGGCCGACTCAGGCTGGATGGGCCACACCGACAACGTCGAGGAGATGAAGTCCTCCTTGCCAATGGTGTCGTCACCCTTGCGGATACGCCGAAACGAACCTTTGGATGCCATCAACACGTACTCGTGGACGTCGCGCAGAGTTGGGTTCTTGGCCGACCTCCACGATCCCCAGGCGGTGGAGCCTCCTGCGGCCTTGGCCTTCTGCCAGATCACCTCACCTCGCAGCAACAGGCCGACATCTCGCATCAGCGATCCCACGATGTGGTTGAGGGGCAGATAGGGCTTGCGGCCCAGGTTCGCCACGTTGACCGCTACCCGACCGCCGGGCTCCAGAACG
>Ga0224512_10002204_pt1 | contig 18044 bp, 20 predicted proteins | sample SF_May12_sed_USG_4_FD_169103 | JGI IMG/M metagenome (GOLD analysis project Ga0224512, IMG submission 169103) | Sediment microbial communities from San Francisco Bay, California, United States - SF_May12_sed_USGS_13 | ecosystem: Environmental > Aquatic > Marine > Sediment | place: USA... | reverse complement strand
TCTTCCCGGTCTTCGGTGTGGTACCGCGAAGTTCGGCGAGCAAATCACTCATGGCCAGCACACCGCTATTTGCCGCTTTCTGGCGGGGTGTCACGACTGGTGCAACCGGCAGTCGCTCGGGTATTGCTTGCGGTTCCGGTGGCGCAGTCATGGCGGGTGCCGCAGGCACAGGTGCCGGCCGTGGCACAGGCGCAGGTTGTTCGGTAAGCAGGCGCACACGGCGCGGCGGCAGTTCCTCTGCAAGTTCGAAAGCGGGCTGTGGTATCCGGATATAGGGCATGATTGCCCCGACTCCCATGCATATCAGCAGTGACTGCAACAGGATCCGTCGGAAACGGCGGTCTTCTTCATTTGATCCCGTCCAGGGCAGGCTTGCTTGCAGGGTCAGCGTTGTCATGGCACTAACCTGCCCCGGAAGAACGTTGCAGCACCGACAGCGAAATGCTGCCATAACCTGCCCGCATGCAGGTCAACATGACCCTGTTGAGCAACTCAAACGGAATGGACTTGTCGCCCATTATGGTCACTTCCCGGTCAGCATCGGTGGAGACATCCGGTTCGAACTGGGCCTGCAGTGCTGTCCACAGGGCCTTGATCTCGCCATGGGAATGCATGGCCATGTCGACAGCAATAACCGGCACACCCTGCACCAGGATGGTATCCCGGGTAATCATCACGACCGGTGTGTTCCTGTATTGCTGGTCAGCAACAGATTCGGGGAGTCTCACAAGCGCGTCGAGTGCTTCCGGTGAACCGTCCACAGAATGCACCAGGAAAAAGAATACCAGGATAGTAAAGACATCCATCAATGCCACCAGGTTCAGTGTTGGCCAGCGCCGAGCCTTCTCCTGACGCTGGCGACGCCATTTGAACTGTGCTGCACCCCGAAGAATCCTGGTCATTGCGCACCATGCAGCAGTTGTTCAGATGCCGGCACGGGACCGACCGCGATCAAGGGGAAAAGCTCCATCTGTTCGACGGCATCCCCGTCCCGCTGCAGTTTAACCCGCATCACATCCAGCACCTGCACTAACACGTCATAGGGAATCTGCGGTTCCAGCAAGACGGTCGCCTCGAGACTTTGCGGATAACGTGCTTTCAGTTCGTCAGCCAGCGTCGCAAGTGATTCCAGTGCCTTGTCATCGGATGATCTGTCAAGCTGCGCAGTCTGTGCCTGCCCAAGGTAACCCACTTCGATCACATTCTGACGCACAATAACCTGTAGTTGCAGTGGGTCAGGCGCGGGCAAGCGGTCAGCCTCACCTGTAGCTGGTTGTATCTCGAGAATCGTTGTCCGGGAAAAAACAGCGGTCACCAGCAGGAACGGTACCAGTATCACCATCAGGCTGAGGAAAGCGGTCACATCGACATTGGGCATGTCCCGCCTTGCGGTTCGTTGCCAACGAGGTCTCACAATGCATCCTTTTCCGTAACCGCTGCGCCGGCGGTCAGGTTGAATAACCTGACCGTTACCATTTCCAGCGTATCGACCAGTTCCGACGTCTTCGTCTGCATGAACGCGTGTATCAATAACAGGGGAATGGCGACCATCAGACCAAAGGCCGTAGTGTTCATCGCAATGGAGATACTCGCCGAGAGCAGATTGGCCTTGTCAGCCGGGTCAGCTGCAGCGACGGTGGAGAATGCCTCTGTGAGACCGATAATGGTTCCCAACAGGCCCAGCAGGGTGGCGATATTCGCCAGTGTTGCCAGGTAGTGGGTCCGCTTTTCAAGTCGCGGGACAAACTCCAGCAGCCCTTCCTCCATGGCCATCTGTATCTGGTCACCACTGCCCTGGCGCTCGGCGCGATTCAGCCCGTAACCCAGAATCCTGCTAACCGCTGCATCCGAATGCATGACTACTTCACGGGCCGCATCATATTTGCCGCCTTCCAGCAATGGCAGCACACGCTTCCAGATGCCCTTGTTCCTGGTGCGCACAAAAGTGAGGTAGATATAACGCTCAATAGCAATGGCGGCACCGATGGCAAGCACCAGCAGGATGGGGTACATGAACGGCCCGCCGGACTGAAAGAACCTGACTACCGAATACAGCGTATCCATAATGAACTCCTTTACAATCTGCCAACCATCGCAGGGAGCACCCTGCACCTTAACGATATACCCGGCGCCTGTGTCATTACCAGTTGACCGGCGCCACCCTGAAAGCTTTTCCCGGTGTTCTGCGTGTGAAGTATCTGTTTGTAATCAGCCAGCTAGTCGATACTGTAGCCTTGTCGTTGCAGTTCCAGTTCACGCTGAAAAATATCACGTTCAACCGGTTCTGTTTCATTCCCGATGTCACCTTCAAGTTTATCGCTCTCGAGTGGAGCGCCAACCCTTTTCCAGGGCGCGATATACAGGGTTGCCGGCAACCCCTGATTGCCTTTGATAGAAATAGTGTCCTGTTCCAGTTGTTCTTGCCCGCCTGCATTCAACACCCACAGGGTAATTGCAACGAGCAACAGGCGGGCAGAGTGTTTTGCGTGCATGTTCTGACGCTCCATCCGGTCTCTATTGGCCACCCTGCAATTCACCCAAACGATGCATGCTTTTTTCAACCCAGGGATCCGGCTGATCGCCGCCGGATCGCTGTGCATTCATCGTATAGATGTCAATGGCCTGTTGTTCAAATGGTGCCGCCTGTTCTTCCAGAAGTTGATTATATTCTGCCAGCTCCTCTGCCGTCAGGCTGACCGGGCGCTCGGATGTCAGCAGCGCAACGCTTAGTTCATCGTACATGCTTGCGATTTGATAGGTGGCCGCCGTGGCAATCGGGGTAACGCCATAGTCGATGGCTGACTCGTATGCTTGCAGTGCCTGCTTCATCGCCTGCAACTTGCGCGCGAGACTGTCCTGTACTGGATTGACCAGCTGAACCTCCCGAAAGGCAGCAATCCGGTTTTCAGCCAGTTCCAGCGCAGCTTCTGCAGCAGCCACCCGTGTCTGGGCAGTACCTGCCGCACGATCCAGCCTGATGATTTCCAAAAGCCAGTGCTGCCGCTTGCTGTAATTAGCGTTGCTCGCTTCAAGATCAGCCAGCTGCTGCATCACTTCAACTGCAGCCGGCGCGGGTACCGGAAATCGTTCAAGGTAAAGCTCGCAGGTTTCGATGGCTTGTGTGACCGGGCCTGTCTGCGCAAAAATACTGGCGGCACGCAGCAGGGCTTCGCGTTGCAATGTATCAGCCTGTTGCCGATCCTGACCGAGGCGCAGGTATTCCGCGGCGGCCTGGCTGTGGTCACCGTTACGGTCATGGGCATAGGCCAGCTTGCGGGTGACCTCGGCCTGCAACGGATCCTCGGGGTAGTCACTGCGAAACCGTTCAAGCATCCGGATTGCCTCCGTCCACGACTCCTGCGCCAGCAGCGCTGTCGCAGCATCGTATTGTGCCTTCGAGCGAATGGACGAGTTGGGCGCGAGATGTGCAGCCTGCTGATACAACACCACTGCGGCATGATTGTCGCCCAGCATTAAGGTCTGCTCTGCCTGCTTGTAAGTGGCGGTCGCCAGTCCTTCCTGCAGTGCAGACCCACGCGGATCATCCTGGCTGACAAGTTGCAGGGCCTCGCGGTAGGCATCAGCTGCAGCCGAGTAGTCCCCCAGTCCATAGTATGCCTGCGCCTGCATGGACCAGGCCGCCTGCCTGAGGGCGGGCGGCGCCACTACCACCTCAGCCAGCACACGCTCGCTGACACGCAGGGTTGAGGCGTATTGCTGTTGTTCAAGCAAAACAGTTCCTGTTTGCGCCAGTAGCCCCGGGGCCACCGGGTGGTCCGGAAAAGTCGTTACAAAACGAAGTGCAGCTGCCGTCGCACGTTCCGCAGTCGTGGCCTTGTCGGTGGCAGCGGTATGTTGCAAAACTTTATCACTGGCACGCAGTGCACCCAGTGCCGCATCAGCGGCACGCGGATGATCACCACGTGACCAGGCTGTCCTCTCATATTCATCGACAGCCTGCCGGTACTGACCGTTGTCATACAGCAATTCGGCCAGCTGGTAATTCATGTCCGCTGCACCTGCCTCCTCCCCGAATGCAGCAAGGTAATCCCGGTACCATTTCTCTGCCGCGCGATAATCACTTGCAGCATGCGCCTTGCGCGCCTGCTCATGGTAGACATGCGCAAGTTCCTGCAGGCTGGACTGCAACAGTTGCTGTACATCGGGATAGTCCCGTGGCGAATGCACTGTCCAGAAATCACTGTCCATGCCATAGTCATGCACAAACGCCGCTTCAGTTTCCACGACGCGCTGCCGGAAACCAGCCTGCCTGTAGAGGCTGATCGCCCGTGCAGTCAGGCGCGGTGCCTCCGGCCCAAGGGGATCGCGTTGTGCCAGTACCCGCCAGGTCCTGGCTGCCGCGGTCACCTGGTCCTGCTCGACATAATATTCAGCGAGATCAAGATAGACGTGGTCTTCATAGCTGCGGCTGCCGTAGCGCTCGAAGAATCCGACCACCGAATCTACACCGTCCAGCTGCGAGAAACTCATACTGATGACACGGAACACATCGGCCAGCTGTTCCTGGTCGGCCAGAGACAACCGGACCAGCTGCGCATCGAGCGCTGCACCGGGTAGTATTTTCCGGTCAAGATATACAAGCAGTACCGGCAACGCGTCCGCGTAACGCTCCTGCTTGAACAGACTCCAGCCAAGCTTGTAGAGCGCCTGTTCATAGGCCGGCACAGATGTACCCAGGTCAACCACCGCCTGATAGGACTGCCCTGCCTCGAGGTAGGCGCCTTCACTGAAGAATAATTCACCCCGCCGGAAACGGGTATCGGCATAGAGCCGCAGACTGGTATCCGGCTCCTCCACCAGCAAACGCTCGATGACCGTCAATGCCTGCTGCGATTTGCCGCTCTCACCGTATGCCCTTGACAGTTGATACAGCACGTCGGTCGTGTCTGGCCCGTCCGGATACTTGTTCAGCAGATACTCATAACGGCTGATTGCTTCATCGTAGGATTGCCGGACTGCTGCATCCAGCTGTACTGGATCATTCAGGCTCGTGGCCGCCGCCAGCTGCATGTCGGCCGCATGTTCAACCAGCAGGTCGGCGAGCCGACGGGTAACCCTGTCATGTTCAGGGCCGTCCGGGTAATCTACAAGATAGTCACGATAGGCAACGATCGCCTTTTCCCGACCCACCCTCGCTGGCAGACCTGACTCCGCATGCTCCGGTGCAGCAACAGCAGGCATACTGTCAGGAGCATGTTTGGGCTGAGCGCCACAGGCTGCCAGTAGCAGGCAGGTCACCGGTAGCGCCAGTCTTCGGCCGGCTTTAGCGATCACTGCTCTGATCATAGGTCTTTGCAAGTTCCAGCCTTGCCTGTTCAAGCAGGTCTTCCAGCAAATGCTGGCGACGATCCAGTTCATCCAGTGCCAGTGCCTGTGTGTAGCTTTCATAAAGTGCAATGGCATTTTCTATACGTGCGCGCAGCTTTAGAATGCGCGCCCGCAGTGCTGCAATGCGCTCCTCCAGCCCAACAATCCCCGCTGCCGGGTCGAATGCCTCGCCCAGTTGTGCCATCCTGTCGGTGGCACTGATGAGCGCAGCCGCCAGCTCGCGCAAGGCCTCCCCGACCGGTACTGCGCCGGGATTGAAGCCGGCGTCGTCCCCCGGTGGTGGCATCAGTCGGTTCAGCTGATACGCATAGCGTTCCCCGGGCCGTGAGCGTTTGCGCGGTACCATATCCGGATAGGCATAATCTTCCGCGTCCCGCGTTGGCATGCGGAACCTACCGGTTTCCGGTAACCACAGGATTTCGGACACGGGCAGTCCGATCGCTACCGGGCCCTGCAGTTCACTTATGTATTCGGAGTCCGGAGGCAGACCGGAAAAATCAGACTCCGGCAGCCCCATGAAATCGGGTTCCGGCAAGGGTTTCAGCGCCCGTTCATCGGGTAGCTCGATTTCAGGCAACAGCGGAATCCCCGGTGCCGGATAGTCTGTTGGCTCTCTTTCCCGGTATTCCCACTGTTGTTGCAGGTCCGGATCACCGGCTGGCCTGGCAAGTCTTTGCTGCTGCGGGTGTGCCGGGCTGTTACCGGTTGATGACCTGGCAGGCTCCCTTGCAACAGGTACAGGAGACAACGAGGCACGGGACCGGGCATGCGCATCACCCATGGGTGCGGTGGCTCTCGCCAGCAAGTCAATGTTGTCCAGGCCCTTGTCAATGTTATGCAACATGGACTGCAATTCACCGTGACCCTGCAACATTTCCTGAAAATTTCTGCTGGCAAGCAGCGATCCGAAATAGCGTGTCTCTCCGGGACCGGACTGCCCCGCTGCGCCCTGCCCGGAACCGGTATCGTTTTGCAGTAACAAAGACACGGTATTGCCATTGTGCACGGATTCCCTGGTATCCTGCACGCGGCTCAACTCGCTGGTGTAGGCCGTCACCGCCTCTTCGTAGTCCCGGGTAGCCGTTTGCAGTGCGTCAAGTTCGCGGTGTACAGCGGGGACAACGAGGAGCGTCTCCAGTACCGCCGGATCGGTCGGTGAACGGCCACGCAGTTCCATCCACGAAACCAGTGCAGATTCACTGCGTCCCTGTTTGTGAGCAATCCAGCCCAGTGCCAGTAATGCCCGGCTCGAAAACGGGCCTTGCGGACGAACCGCCTCCAGTTGCTCCCGTGCCAGTTCATATTTGTCTGTCCTGGCAAAGGCATAACCCAGTGACAGCCGGGCCTTGTCCCTGAGTGCGAGCAGTTCTTCCCCCTCAGCCGGCATGCCAACTGCCATTTCAAGAGCCGGGACAGCTTGTGCATGGTCGCCCGCACGCACCAGAGCGATACCACGATTGTAGTGTGCATAAGCTGCCAGCGCGTGCGACCCCTGCCAGCGCTCCAGCACCTGTGCTGCCTCGCGATTTTGATCCAGGGCCATTAATACTGTGGCACGCAGCAACTGATAGTCGCCGACTATATCTGTGGGCACTTCACCCTGAACATGTTGCAGTGCTTCCGCTGCCGCCTCGAAATACCCCTTGTGAGTAAATGTCCTGGCGAGCTCGTACCATGCGCGGTTTCTGACAGCTTCCGGTACGTACTCGCCAAGCAGCGCATGGAAATCAAACCCGGCCTCGATATGCAAGCCGTAGGCAAGTTTCATTCTTGCCAGCGTCAGCCTGGTATCGGTGGATGACTGTGGCAACTGGCCCTGCTCTTCGAGCAGCTGCAAGCGGGTAATTGCAGACAGGTAGTCTTGTTGATGCGAATGGAACAGGGCCTCGCCATAGAGCAGTTCCTGCAAGCGTCCGGCATCCTGAGCCACTGCAGTGGCCGGCAAGGCTATACCGGTTGCCGCGATAAACAGACAGAATAGAAAACCGCGCATTATTTCAACCGCCGGATTGTTCATCAGCGCTGCCACTCGCGAATGATCAGTCCCGGTTCTGCCGTGTTTTCTACCGGACCCAGATGCAGTTCCAGGTACTTGCGACCGGGGGCCTTGGTGATGACGACACTGCGTTGCTGGTTATAGGCCTGGCCCCTGCCCTGTTTTCCTGTCACGGATACTTCCAGCCGGTGTTCGCCGTCAGTGAGCCTGCCGGTGTACAGTCGATGCACCCCACCCTCTTGCAAAGCGGCCTCCTCGGTGCCGCTATATATATGGTGGCTGACTGTATGCCCGTCAAGTTGCAGCGATATAGTGGCCGGATTGATGGAACTGTTATTCGCGACCGAAACAAGGACGATCAGTTGCTGGGCATGCGGATACAGAGACAACTCCTCGAGCAGCAGGATATCCCGGTTGATTTCCAGGATTTCCTCCTTAATAGCCTGTATCTCGCCATCAAGTTTGATAAAACGTTCACGGGTATCACCGGGCTCGTCCGTCTGCGGGGCAGCTCCGGCACCGATCAGAAAAACACAAGACGCACAGACTGCTAACCGCCACCTGACAGACCGCAAACATTGTTTTTTACGAGGAAGGGGCATGGTCAGGGATACCAGCTGTACTACTCTGGCTATATGCAACCTGCAGGACAGCATTTGTTATAGTCTGCTTTGAGTAAAGTTAGACCCCCTGTTCAGGGGTGTCAATACAAACGGCGGGACGGGACTGATAATATTCAATCTTAGTAACAGCTACTGCAATTCATGCGCCGGCGTGCAAATTCCTGACGAGGATGCCCACCCGGCTTGTCCAAACGGATGTTTCAGAATAAATGTTTCAGCCCTAACGAGTGGAGAATTCGGAATTTCTGCTTGAAAACGATAACTTAGGCAGTCTGCTTACTGAACGCGATCTTTCCTGCGCTTCCCTGCCATGAAGGACCTGCTGGCACTCCTCGCGGAGCGACTGATTGGAACGATTCGTCACCCACGCTCTTGTAGACCAGCTGGTCTTCGGTTCACAATAGGCCAGCAATAAATAAGATTACCCGGTTCTGTATCAAATACCCCGGAGTAGCAACGCATGCCAGACACAGCACCTGAAAATGCCATCGAAATCGAGAAGCTCGTCACCCACTATGGAGACCGTGAGATTCTCAAGGGGGTGGATCTCGATATCCACACCGGCGAGATCATGGTCATCATGGGCGGGAGCGGTTCAGGAAAAACCACGCTCATGCGCAATCTGCTGGGGCTGAACAAACCGACTTCCGGAAGCATTAACATCCTGGGGCAGGATATCACCCGGCTCGGAACCAGGGAGCTCTACAAACTGCGACGCAAGATGGGCGTTGCCTTTCAGGGTGGCGCACTGCTGGGTTCGATGAGCGTTGCGGAGAATATCGAGTTGCCACTGCGGATACATACCAGGCTGGATGAGAACACCATACGCATCATGACCCGCATGAAGCTCGAGGTCGTCAACCTGGCGGGATTCGAGGACCTGATGCCCTCACAACTCTCAGGCGGCATGCTCAAGAGGGCCTCTCTGGCACGCTCCATCATTATGGATCCGAGCCTGCTCTTCTTCGATGAACCCTCTTCGGGCCTGGATCCCGTGGTCTCGGCCGAGCTGGATGAGCTGATTCTGCGACTCAAGGCTGCGATGAAGGTCACTATCGTGGTGGTTACACATGAACTGGAAAGCGCGTTCAAGATCGCCGACAGGATCACGGTGCTGGGCGATGGGCAAGTACTGATGACCGGCACGGTCGACGAGATCCGCAGCAGCGACAACGAGGCGATTCAGGACATGCTCAATCGCCGGCCCAGAGATGAGTCCATCGATGCAGAGGAATATCTGCAACGCCTGACAGCCGCACGCGGCAACCGGTATTTCTAGGGGCGACGAGTCGCGTCAGGACGGAGGATTGGTTATCTCCTCGATCTTCGCCTCCATTCTGGCGAGCAGGCTGGCAAAACCTTCCTTTTTCACAATCTCCTGGTAGGTGCTGCGGTAATTGCTGATCAGACTGACCCCCTCGATGATCACGTCATAGACCCGCCATTGGTTATTCTTCAGGTATAACTTGTAACTTACAGGGATGTCTGCGGTGCTGGTGATGATCAGGGTATCCACAACGGCACGTTTACCCTTGATCTTTTCGGATGGATAGGTCACTTCTTCGTTGGTATAGGCCTCTACCCGTCCGATATAGGTATTCTGAATGAGCTGGCCGAAGAGTTTCACGAATTGCTGCTGCTCATCCTTTGATGCCTTTCTCCAGTTGGTCGCCAGGGTGCTCTGGGACATGGCGAGGAAATCGAAACGCGAGTCAATGATCTCGCGCATCCTGTCGCGCTTTACCGCTTTATCGAGTTCCTGGTTCTTGAGTATGTCAATAATGGCATTCACGGCTGTACGCACAGATTCGATGGGTGCGGAATCTGCGGATGCCAGTCCCGGCATTGCCATGATGACACTCAACATGATTATCAAAGCTAGACGTTTAAACATTTTCATTACCTCTTTGACCTAGTTTTCGACCTTATGATGGCGATACTGCATGCAGGCATCACGAATGAAAAGGCAAGTATCGAGGGCATCCTTTTTGATCCCTTCATAGGTGTCCTTGTCGATCGACAGATCGTTGATAACATCGAGGATCTTGACCTCACAATAGTCCTGATTCTCCCACGCGTAGCCGGTCAGATCTATATATGAATCCACCAGCAGGCCGATGCAATCCCGAATATTGGAAGGTCCGAGCGCGGGCAATACGATTCCAGTGCATCCACTTTCCCGGGTGCCGCTGTGCTGCCCAAGGAGACGGGATCGATGTCCTGGGCCAGGAGCGGCGGCGGGCAGGCAAGCAGGAAAAAAACAGAAGTAGCAGCTTTTTCACGGGATCCCCCCTTTTCGGTTGTTATTCGCTTTTGAATATATACTTGCTAACCAGTTCCTCCAGACTGATCGACGACTCGGTTTCCGCAATTTCATCCCCTGCCCCCAGGTATTCTTCCGATCCGCCGGGGGTGAGCTTGATAAAGCGGTCACCGATAATGCCGGATGTACGTATCGATGCGATGCTGTCTTCCTGGAGCTTGACCTGCTTGTTGATGTCAAGTCGGACAATGGCCTCGTACTCTCCCCAGTCAAGCTCGATACCTGATACCGTCCCGACCTTGACGCCGGCCAGCTCGACTGCCGCGCCTTCCTTGAGCCCGCTAATGGAGATAAACCGGGCGCTGACAGGGTAGGACTCTTCATTGAAAAAGCTGAGATCGCCCATCTTGATGGCGATGTAGGAGAAACTGGCAAATCCTGCCAGCAAAAAGAGTCCCACAATCATTTCGAGATTCATCTTGTTCATAAACAACCCCGTATTGTCAATTTTTTCGTCCTGCGGACATACATCATTATGAGAGTATCAGTGACCCGATCAGGTAATCCCATACCAGAATGGTCACCGATGAAAGCACCACGGCATCTGTAGTGACACGGCTTACCCCTTCGGCACCGAATACCCCGGTTCGATTGAGGTGCAGGAAATAGCCCTTGAAGGATGCAATCCAGACGATCAGTACACCGAAGATCATGGACTTGATAAAGCACAGGCGGATATCCGCCCACTCGACACTATCGTACATGCCCTGAAAATAAGCGCCACTGGCAATATCCAGGAACACCACACCGGCGAGATAACCACCCAGGATGCCCAGCACGTTGAAGATGAAGGTCAGTGCCGGCACCGAGATCAGCGCGGCAATGAACTTGGGGGCAATAAGGAACTTGTAGGGATCGATCGCCATGCACTCCAGAGCATCGATCTGCTCGGAATGACGCATTATTCCGATTTCCGCACAAATAGCAGAGCCGGCACGGCCAATGACCATGAGTGCGGTCAACACGGGGCCAAGCTCCTGTATGAGGCTGAGTGCCACGGCCGAGCCCAGCAACTCTTCGGAACCAAACTTTTTGAGGTTGTGGTATCCCTGCAGACCCAGCACCATGCCGGTGAACAGGCCGGTGACCAGGATGACAATCACGGAGCGGGCACCGATGAAATAGATCTGCCGGACAACCGGATATGGTGTATAAGGCGGCTTCAGGATGGTAACCAGGGTAGTCGAGAAAAATAATCCCATCCTGCCGATGCTTTCCAGCAGGTAGAGAAACTCCCGGCCTATTTTTTCTATGAATCCACGCATAATCAGGGTGGTTTTGAAGTTGATGTGTGTTTACAGCTTGCGGTGCACATCAGCAATGTGTAACAAGTAATGCCGCCTCTATCCTGCTGCATTGATTCCCTCGTCAACTGTTGCATACATCGTAAACACCTTATCGAGGCGCGCCAGTTCCAGAACCCGTCGAGTCGGTTCACTGGCCGCGGCGAGCGCAAACTGGTTACCGTTCTTTTTTGATGCCTGCAGGGCCTCTACCAGCGACGCGACCCCGGAGCTGTCGATATAGGTCACACCCGAGAGGTCGACCAGTACCCTGTCACTACCACCGATGCTGCTGAGTAACAGCTTGCGCGCTTCAGGTGAGCTTGAGAGATCGACATCACCCCTCAGCACGACCACCGAGGCACCCTGCTTTTCAATAATCTCATGATTCATTCTGGATCTCTCTTGAAGGATTTTACCATTCGTAGAAGATTTCCCTGACCTGACGGAAGGGGAAGATGTTCAACCTCATCCATGATGTCGTGGATGAGGCAGACGCCCAGCCCCCCGGCCTGAACCTTCTTCGGCCATACTGGCTTGAGCTTCTCGTTGTCCATCGGAGGGGCATCGTCCTGCAGACGAAACTCCACTGCGCCGTCCCGGCAGAAGATCTCCAGGGTTGCCTCGCCATCGTCCACATTCCTATAGGCATGCCGTACGATATTCTGGCAGGCCTCGTCGACAGCAATCACCAGGTCGTTGGCGAGGTCGGCAGTACACCCGCATTCATCGCAGGTCCTGCGCACTACCTCGCGGACCCGCTGCAGTTCCCCTGCCTGCGCAGGAAATGTGACGCGGACCGACAGTTCGGAATCCTTGCCCTGATAATTGCTCATCGATGCTGACTGCTATCTTCCACGGCCAGGATAGTGATGTCGTCGCGACGCGTTTGCCCGGCACTGCTCAGGCAGGAAATCACGGACTCAATACGTCTGCTGACCGTTTCCCCGGACTGTTCATGGATGATCTTTTTCAGGCCGTCAACCTTAAGCGGGTCGCCGTTGTCAAGAAAACCCTCGGTTACACCATCTGTAAAGATATAGAGTGTGCCACCATTGAGCTTGAATGTCTCATCCCGAATGCCGGTTTCCCCTGTTTCAGGTAATAGTATGCCAAGCGGCGGGGCGCTGGCGGGTATTGATCTGAATTTTCCGTCGCTATCATGCAGCAGGGCTGGCTCGTGGCCGGCATTGGCCAGATGCACCTTGCCGCTTTCGGGTTCAAGAATGCCACAGACCATTGTGACAAACATGCCATGAATCGCTGTCTCGCAAAGCTCCCTGTTGATGGTTGTCAGCAGGACAGCGGGCGTGTGTATGGTTTTACCCAGGCAGCGAAACAGGCTGGAGGTCTTGGTCATAAGCAACGCGGCATCCATGCCCTTTCCGGAGACGTCACCCAGGCTGAAATAGATGCGTCCATCGTCCAGTTCGAAAAAACCGTAAAAATCACCGGACACCTCGTGAACCGGCAGGTTGATCGCCGATACCGGGAATGGCGCCGGCCGCGCCGCCGGTAACAGACTGCGCTGCATTTCGATGGCAAGCTCGATCTCCCGGTTGAGGCGCTCCTGCCTGACCAGCTCCTCAGTCATGCGCGCATTGTGGATGGCCAGAGCCGCCGCAGATGCCAGTGTTTGCAGCATCATGAGATCCGGTTCGGAGAACAACGCGCTTTCATCCTTCTTGTTGACCAGCTCGATGGCACCCAGCATGGCATCATGAACAGTCATGGGGGCACACAGTATGGAACGGGTGTGAAAACCGGTCAGGCCATCCACCGATGGCTCAAAATCCGGATCCTCGCTTACATCGCGCACGATGCGACTGCAATTCCCGGACACACAATGCCCCACGATCCCCTGACCGATGTCGAGCATGAAACCGAAGATATCAACCTGACCGACATTCGCCTTGCAAACCAGTTTCCCGGTATCCGCTTCCAGCAGAAACAGCGAACCGGCTTCAGCGCCCACGTAATGGATGATCAGATCCAGGGCCTTCTGAATGGTCTCCTCGATGTCGGTTGTGACGGCAAGGTGGCCACTCATCCTGGCCAGCAGCTCCAGATGACCGGACAACGCGGGACTCGAGCGGCGATCCTGCCGCGCCGGGTCGCGCCTCTCACCTTTTGGAGGGAAATCGCCCATCACTGTCTGCCTGACTTTAGTTACCGAATGATTCTATTTTATGTTCAGCGTCATTAACAGAATATTGTCTGTGAAGCGCTGCTCTGAAAACCCGCTGCAGACTATTGAAAAAGGATGGCGCCACTGTCTACTTCACTTGGATACTCAGACACAGTATGTCGTCTTTTATTGCGCCATTGCTATAGTCATGGACCGCCGAACATAAACCATTAACAAAGTCCCTGTTGTCTTCCTGAGAACTTGCGCTTACATAGCGCGCCACCCCTGCATGGCCGAATTCTACTCCGCGTCTGTCCCTTGTCTCTGTAAGACCGTCTGTGTACAACAGTATTCTGTCGCCAGAACTGATGGGGCTCGCTTGTGAGGAACATTCCACAGCTAACGGGTGCTCGAACCCAAGCAGAGTGGTTTCTGAATCCAGCCAGTGTATCCGGTTTTCCTCTGCAGACAGATGCAGCGCAGCAGGATGACCGGCACCGGCAAACTGCATTTTCATAGATCCGGTATCCAGCAAGACAACAAAGAATGAGGCATACATACCTGATTCGACGAGCCGGCAACACAGAAACTCATTCAGCGCGCTTATCAGCTCACAAGGGTCATGGCCCTGCAAGATATTCGTCAATACAAAGGTATTAATACGCGCGGCATACAGGGCTGAGGCAACTCCATGGCCAACGGCATCACAGATACACGCCGCAAACCGCTGCTCACCGAGCGGGACGACACTGCAATAATCACCCCCCAGCACCGATTTCGGGATCAAATGGGTCGCCACATCCAGCCGATCATCTTCGTAATGCTCTGGCAGAAAGCTGTAATGCACACGTGCCGCCAGCTTCAGGTCATCATTCATGACGGATACTCATATACACCACTCGGGTAACCCTGTGTCATTATTGTGACCTGCCCATCGGACAGGCTGCGCCGATTAGGCCGTAGCAATGAATTTGTTAAGACAGACTTGAACATGCTGTTTATCACGGCCTATATTCTGCTCCTGAGAGTAAATTTTCAGGAGTATATTCCATACACCACTATTTAGAGTTCCATTGCCAGTAGAAAATGAGATATCAAACTGGAGAGACTTTCCCGTTTTCGTCCATTGATGGTCCTATATGGGAAAAAACGAAATACTGAGACTTTCCCATTTTAATCCGTTTTCGGGAAAGACTTGCCGTTCCCCTGACTGAATAAACCCCGTTGATGCGGGTTTCCTGATCGGTGATCAGCGGCCATTCTGGTCCCTGTTTTTCGCCAGTCGAGCCTCAAGCCCCCTCCCGCACCAGGTGCAGCGTCTGGGTGGGGTAGGCAAACTCGATTGCTTCCTCTTCAAAGCGCTCATGGGTACGCAGGTTAATAGCCTGTTGAATGTCCATATAGGTGTTGTAATCCGGCACCAGCACGTAGTAGACAGTCTCGAAGTTCAGAGAGAAGTCGCCGTACGCCTTGAAGTGGGATCTATCGAAGCGGGTGCTTGCTTGTGCCTCCACGGTTTCCCGGATGATAGTCGGGATCTTGATCAGTTTCTCGCGCGGGGTCTGGTAGGTCACCCCAAGGTTGAACACCACGCGGCGCTCGAACATGCGCCCGTAATTGCGGATGCGACTGCCCAGCAGGTCGGCGTTGGAGAACACGAGCTGTTCCCCGGACAGGCTGCGGATGCGTGTAGTCTTCAGGCCGATGTGCTCGACACTGCCCATGCAGTCGTCGATGATGAGGAAATCGCCAACAGTGAAGGGCTTGTCGAGAATAATGGACAGGGAGGCGAACAGGTCGCCGAGGATGTTTTGCACAGCCAGCGCCACAGCGATGCCACCCACCCCGAGTCCCGCGACCAGGGCCGTGACGTTCACACCCAGGTTGTCGAGGACGAGTAGCAGGATCACCAACCACAGCACAAGGCGCCCGACAAAGCTCACGGCGCTCATGGTGGTCACGCTAGCCGGGTCTTCCTTAAGCTTGAGCTGCCGGTAGCCCTCCAGCCAGAAGAGGATGACCGCGTTGAGCCAGATGCCGGCCTGAACGATCAGGGCGACGGCCGCGACCGCGTTGGCGATCCCGCGCATGCGCACGGGAAGTGCGAGCAGTAGCGAACCTGCAAAAAGGGCGACAATCAGCAGGAATAACCACTTGGTATGGCGCAGCATTTCAACGAGGGCATCATCCCAGGTAGTCTCGGTCCGCGCTGCCAGCCGCGCGATGTGCCGTACCCCCAGCGCCTTGAGGATGCGCAGCACAACCACGGTTACAATCGCCACGAGCAGGGCGATGAGCCAAGTGCTCAGGATGTTGTCGTAGAAGGAGGTGTTGAGAAGTTCCATGGTCGTTGTCGCTCCAAGTGGTCCGCTGATGTTCTCAGGCAGCCATTATATGAAGTCTTACCCGCGCAACGCTACGCATAAACAGCACTCTTCCCATGTAATACCAGAAGACGGGATAGCTTTATTTGTCTTTGACTACACTGAACTAAAGTGAAGCAGTGGCGGCAATTCCGGCGCAAATCGCAGTCTGGGACTCAAGTGGGCTCAGCAATGCACGTAGGCGGTTGTACACCAACCGCGGCCATCCCAAACTGGCGCATGATTTGTAGGCACTGGCCGTCCTGGTGGCGTGGAACAACAAAAGGCCGCTGGTGGTTGCCATCACCAGTCACATAGCCGGGGGCCGTTATGCCTACCGCGCCAGCAAGGAGGCACTCAATGTGGTCATGCTGGGTCTGATATTTGGGAAGTCTGCGAAGATTAGGGTTGGGTCGTTAGGACGCGTCTGAGCAAGCCAGGTCAATCTGGCCAGCTAAATGCGTACTTTCGGCGAATACACGGCCTCAAGGAAATGCTGCCCACACGACAACGGTCGGCATATTCCGGCCTGGCCGGTTTCCGACCCGACTGCAGGAGGCCCCGTGTAATCCAGCAATATCCACTGCTTGACCAGGCAGGATACAGTCGGAATACAATTGCCTATGTTGTCGGCCTGTTAATGTGATAATCAACAGGGAGTTTCCAAATGCGTATGCTTACTTTTGGTTTGCTTGTCTGGATCGCTGTGCATCTTTTTCCATCAATTGCATCGTCTAGTCGGCAGCAGCTTGTGGAACGCCTGGGCAATATCATCTACCAAAGTATCTTTTCCCTTTTACTTGTAGCCAGTCTGTTGTTGATCGTGTTCGGCTGGCGCAATACTGTCCCGAGCCATCTCTATACACCGCCGGATGAACTGCATCTTCCGGCCATGCTGCTTGTGGTCATCGGCTTCATACTAATGGTTGCGGCTAACTTCCCTACGCGAATCAAACAGGTCATCCGTCATCCGCAATTGACGGGTGTGTTGTTGTGGGCTGTAGCACATCTTCTACTCAATGGAGACAGCCGCTCGGTGATAGTCTTTTCAGCACTGGGTGCCTGGTGTGTGGTATCCATATTGACCATAAATCGACGTGATGGAGCCTGGGTGAAGCCAGAAGTACAGGGTAAATGGGGTCGTGAAGCTATCATCGTGGTAATTGGCTTGGTACTTTCATTAATTATAGGCCGTTTCCATTACTTTCTGTCAGGCGTGCAGCTGATGGGTTGATCCCGAAGACACTGCTGCGCGTAAGGGGATTCTTGCTTAGAAACAGTCTTGGTCCGATATCGGCCAAAATCCGGAAGTTCCCTACCCAAACAGAACGGCTCCCGAAAGAGCCGCTATGCCGGGCACCGTGTCTCACGATGGCGTGGCGCTAGAGGTCCGTTCTGGTACCTTCATTATAAGCGCCGACGGCACATGCTTCAGCAGTATGAGTTTTACCGCGCCTGGCGGCGAGGATGTGACCCGCGAGGTCCATGCGCAGTATGTGGTGAGAGATTTCCGGTTGATTATGACGTGGGAAGGTGCCGGAATCACCGAGGGCACAGTCGAGGGGGATATTTTCGTAATGGACAACCACGGCATGATCTTCGAGTACACGCGGAACCCATAGAGCGAGAAACGGTCATTCCCGCACACACAGAAAACGGCGATTGAAGCCGGTCATGTAATTCATGATCAATCCCCCTTTGTTAGTCAATTCCTCCTTCTTTCTCAACTTTGCGGAGCTGGCAGTTCATGTGAGACGCCACAGCCAGGATCGCAATCACCCCAACCAAAGCCACCAGCAATATAAATGGATAGGGTGACACGTCGGCTTGGTGAGAGAGGGCAATATGAATCGCGTAATAAAAGCTGACAGCTAATATCAGCTTCAAAGAACACGCGAAACGGCATTGATTGGCACGGATAAATAAATTCGCAATCATATTTGACATTGCTGATCCTTCTTGCCCGAATCTAATTAAGT
>Ga0224512_10002203_pt1 | contig 18048 bp, 13 predicted proteins | sample SF_May12_sed_USG_4_FD_169103 | JGI IMG/M metagenome (GOLD analysis project Ga0224512, IMG submission 169103) | Sediment microbial communities from San Francisco Bay, California, United States - SF_May12_sed_USGS_13 | ecosystem: Environmental > Aquatic > Marine > Sediment | place: USA... | reverse complement strand
TACGAAAAAGACACGGGCCGGAGGGTCGGCGGATGGGAGGGACCGGCAGACGGGCCCATCATTCATCTCGACGGCGGGGTGGTGATCGATGGACTTCTCTATAGCGCCCATTCCAACTATCCCGGCGTACCGATGGCCAGCTCGATCGAGATCTTCGATCCCGAGACCATGCGCCACGTCGGCTCTCGAAGTCTGGGTATCCTCGAAGGATCGGCGACCTGGGTAGACCGGTGGGACGGGCACTGGTGGGTCGCCCTGGGAAACTACGCCGGCGTGGGAGGTGTGCCCGGGCGGGGGCCCGAGTGGACGACCGTGCTCCAATTCGACGAGAGCTGGCGTCGGGTGGCGGGCTTCTTGTTCCCGGCGAACGTCGTCGAGCGCTTCGAAGCGATGAGCAATTCGGGCGGCACATGGGGCACCGACGGTCGGCTCTACATCACGGGGCACGACGAAGGCGTCGTGTTCGCGATGGGGCTTCCGACGGCCGGTGCGACCCTAGTACTGGAGCAAGAGCTTCCGGTCCACTCTGAAGGTCAGGGCTTCGCTTGGGACCGTGGCGAACCGGGTACGCTCTATTCGATCGTCCGGAGCACGAGGGAGGTAGTCGTCTCGACGCTCCGGTGATCAGGGGTCAGCGCGTCCGGACGTACCCGGCCTGACCGAAGGTGTCGCACGCGTCGATGTCTCCGGTGCGCAACCCAGTCTCCAGCCACTGCCGCCGTTGGGCCGAGCTGCCGTGCGTGAACGACTCGGGTGAGACTGCCCGTCCCGCGCGACGCTGCAGGCGGTCGTCACCGATCGCTGCGGCTGCTGCGAGACCTTCGTCGACGTCGCCCGGCTCGAGGACGTTTTCTCGACGATTGGCATGATGTGCCCATACGCCGGAGTAGCAGTCAGCCTGCAGCTCCATGAGCACCTGAAGCTGGTTGGACTCTGCCTCGCCGGCACCAGCCCGCAGCCCTCTGACCCAGCCTGACGTGCCCACGAGGGTCTGAATGTGGTGGCCGACCTCGTGACCGATCACGTAGCCCTGCGCGAAGTCGCCCGCCCCGCCCATGTCCGCGAGTTGGTCGAAGAAGCCCGTGTCGAGGTAGAGGTTTTGGTCCGGGGGGCAGTAGAACGGCCCCGTCGCGGAGGTGTTGTAGCCGCACGCGGACTCTACGGCGTCCGTGAAAAGCACCATGGTCGGTGGCTCGTATCTGACCCCACTCGCCTGGAAGATCTCAGTCCAAACATCCTCGGTCATGCCGAGCACTGCGCCGAGGAACTGGCCCGTCTCGTCGTTGGCAGGAATCGGTTGCGATTCGGTCGAGGTGGGACCGACCCCACCCCCGCCGGCACCGCTGAGGAGCTGGAGTACCTGGCGAGGATCTCCGCCGAGCAGGATGACCGCCACCACAATCAACAGACCGGCCCCGCCTCCGATCCGCAGGCCGCCCGAGGCAGCCCGCTGTCCCCGACGATCGTCGACATTTTGGCTCTGTCGGCTCTGTCTCCAACGCATTCGATCTCCTGCGTGCGACTGCTGGATTCTACCGGAACGTGCCGGAGGCTGAGGCATCCGACTGGGGTCCGCAAGGCTGGCTCCGGCGACTTGAGAGTGGCGTCTCCAACCGTAAGATGTGACTTAGCGAGGCCCCCTCGGTCTCTAGGTTGGATGCGCCGACCAAACGCAGCTGACATTGCTCTCGAGGAAGGCAGGAACGAGTGGACCAGCAAACCCGCAACTCAACCTCCAATCGATGGGCGCGAGGCACGGCTTTTCGCCGAGTCGTCCCCCCGCGTTGGCCGTTCGCCTTCCGGGGCTTGATCCCCGTGATAGGCCTGATCCTGGTCGCGCTGTTCGGAATGACGCGCTTCGCGAACACGTGGATCGAGAATCAGGTTCGCACGAACGTCGCGTCCGCACTGGTAGCCGCCGGCCATGACTGGACGGATCTGCAGGTCTCGGGCCAGCAGGCGAGTCTGTCGGGGCGGTTGCCGGCCGCGTCGGCAGGTGATGCCGCGATACAAGTTGCTCGCGAGGCCACCTGCCCGACATGGCTCGGGCCGAGGGTCTGTGCGATTTCCGTCCAAGGTGACTTCGAGTCTGCGGGCTCATCGGCGGTAAGTGAGGTCGTCAGCGCCCCGCCGGCTCCGTCAGCGGAGACGCAGGCCGCCGAAGCTGCGGCTGCTTGCGATGAGACCCTCGCTGGGCTGATGGCCGAAGGAGGGATCGAGTTCGCATCGGGCAGCTCCGCCATTGCCAACTCTTCCGGGCCTCTGCTCGATCGCATCGCCGAGGTCGCCGGTGGTTGTGCGGGCATCGTGCGCGTCGAGGGCCATACCGACAGCACCGGCGATGCAGCTGCGAACCAAGAGCTGAGCGCGGCGCGCGCGGCCGCGGTCCGTGCGGCTCTTGGGGCCAGAGGCCTGTCCGTCGATCGCATCGTCGCGGCTGGCTTCGGCGCGTCCACCCCCATCGCGACCAACGACACGCCTGCGGGTCGTGCCCGCAACCGTCGCATCGAGTTCCGCGTCCAGCCTGGAACGAACTGACACACCCGCGTTTCGACGCGGCCTTTCGACTCAAGAGATAAGGTAGACCAAGATGGGTTTCTTGATCGCTGAAATTGCCGGGCTGCTCGCACTGGCTGCCCTATTCGGAGGCGCGCTCGTATACTGGTGGCTTCGGCGCCACCTCGTGGATGTCTCCTCGGAGTATGCGCGATACGAGCACGCCATGCACGAGTTGAAGGCGCTGCGCGCCGCGGAGTCCGACGCGAAGTCGCTGATCGCCGGTTTGGAGGCCGCCCACGCCCAGCTCGAACAGCGGCTCGCGGACGAGACACGCTGGCGGCCGGCGCTCGAAGCCAAGATCGAGGGCGTCAGCAGCGCCGTCGCGAACATCCGGCCCACGAACATCGCTCCGGTGGAGGCCCGGCTCGACAAGATCCAGGGAGTCGTCGCGAAGCTGCAGAATACGGACGTCTCCGGGATCGCCGCCGGTGTGGCCGCGACGGCGGCGACGGTGGCCGGCATCAAGCAGGTGGACCTGGCTCCGGTCACGAAGAAGCTCGACCGGGTCGATGAGCAGGTGGCGAGCACATCTGCTGCGGTCGCAGCGATCAAGTCCACCGACCTGGGGCCCGTTACCCAGAGGCTCCAGGGACTCGAGACCAAGGTGGCGTCGCTCCAGAACGCGGATCTGGCGCCGGTCGAGGCCCGCGTGAAGAGCCTCACGGACACCGTGCGTGTGATCGAAAGCCGACTGAAGCCGCAGCCCCCGACGGATCTGTCTGGGGTCCAAAAGCGTCTCGATGGAATCGAGAGCCGGCTGAAGCCGCAAACGCCCACAGATCTGTCCGGGGTCCATAAGCGCCTCGATGGAATCGAGGCGGCGCTAAAGTCCCGCCCGCGGCCCGCGCCAGCGGCGCGCGCCCCGAGACCCGCCGCTCCTCGCAAGGCGGCGACCAAGCCACGGCCTGCGGCCGGCGCGCTCCTCCAGTCAGCCTCGCACGGCAAGGCCGACGATCTCAAGCAGATCAGCGGCGTGGGACCGAAGCTCGAGAAGATGCTCAACGGAATCGGCGTCTACTACTTCTTTCAGGTCGAGGCATGGAGTAAGGCCGACGTGAAGCGCGTCGATGATCTACTCAAGGTCTTCAAGGGCCGCATCGAGCGAGACAACTGGGTGAAGCAAGCTCAGACGCTGGCGCGACATCCCAGCGCGGCACGAATGAAATGAGCTGCCGGCGGACCGGGGACTTCGGCGTCCCCGGCCCGCTGACGCTCAGTAGTATTTCACCGGAGCATCGATGAGCACGCGCCGGTCCCGCAGCTCCCTGTACTGTGACCCGAATGCCTCTCGCACGATCGGGCCCGACAGGTCGGCCTGGACGGTGACGTGGTCCGGCAGGTATCGCCGACATTCGCCGAACTCTTCTTCGTACTCAGGCGTGGGAAACGTCAGCGTCAGGAGAGACGATCCGCCGGTTGGTTCGATGCGGTACAGCGGGTTCACGGCCAACTCCCCGGTCACCTCGTACGCATCAGGCACCTCGTAACGGCGAAAGAGATCGATTCGGGTTGTGGCAATCAGCGTCAGCTCCGGTTCGTCGCCGAGCTCCTCAGGAGACACGTCGAGCGAAAGGTCGACGACCCTCCGCTCGATGACGTCGTCGCGCATTCGCTGATCGCTGAACAAGCACGCGCCGGCGGGCGCGAAGAGCGACTGATACGCGGCGGGCGTGAGCGTATCGCCGGCGGAGAAGTTCTCGCCCAGCGAGCTGTGGAGATGCGGCATGACCACGACGCCGTCTCGGCCGGCGAGTCGCATCATCTCTTCGGCCAGCTGACGTTTGTGCCAGATGTACGGGTACGCATCCGCGAGAACGACGGTCGAGAACGTATCGCGCGCGAAGGGCAGTGGGCCGTTGGCGTCGCAGCACACGGGCCAAGCGCTCGGCGCGGTGAAGCGGCTCGCGAGCCACAGCTTCCAGAAGTAAACGTCGGCGATCACCGTGGCGGACGGCGTGCCGCCTGGGGACATGAGCGACGTCAGGACTCTCGTCAGGTGCCCTGAGCCGCCACAGAGATCCAACGTGCGGCCCTGCACAGGCCATCCCTCTTGGGCGATCGCCCTGAGCAGTGCTTCGGCGGTCAGGTGCGTGGCGTCCGTGAACCGGTAGAGGAAGTACGTACCCTCTGCGTCCTCGCACAGCACCTCCAGGGCCTCGCGATAGGTCGCGTCGCCGCGTTCCATTAGAGAACGAAAACGCTCTCTTCGGGCGGCGTCCTCCGATAGTCCCAAGAGACAAAGAAGCGCGTCTTCGGGACGCCCGTCCTCGAGAGTGTGCATCGCGCGTCGCGTCGCCTCGTCGGCGATCATCACCGGAATTCCCGCGACCACCGGATAGGCGCAGCATTCACAGCCGAGCACCCCCTCTGTGAGCTGCTCGCCATCGAGCACCAGCGCGTCGTTTTCTACGATCGACATGGCTGCGCCACAAAACGGGCAACGCAGGATGTCGAGAAGCGCTACGTGCATGAGAGTCGCTCGATGAAGGCTTCGCCCCGCGCCCCGACGTCCGCACGCCGGTAGTGTTCGGTCCCGAGCAGTCGCTCGGCGTCGGTCTCTCTTATTCGTTCGAGTGCGCCCCCATCGACCTGTGTGTGGTGGCATCGTAGCGCGGCCAGCTTTCGCGCGGCGAACGGTCCCGCCTCGAGCACCAGCGACGGGGTCCGCGCCATCGACCCGAATGCGTCCGGATCGGCGACACCGAGGATCTCGTTGGCGCGCCCTCCGTGGTCGCCCGCGGCATCGATCACAGCGCGCATGGCCCCTTCGGGCATGCTTACGTACCACAGGGCCGGCCCCGAATCGCCGAGTCCAGCCACCACCGCGGTGGTGCGCTCGTGCACGGCAATGTGGTCGGGATGCCAGTATAGGCCGTCCTCGTCGAAGGTGACGACGACGTCGGGGCTGAATCGATCGATGGCGCCGAGGATGTCCGCCTCGAGCAGCGCACCATCGATCGAGGGGATCATGCCGTCCTCGTGGTCGAGCAGGACCACGTCATGCACGCCGAGCACCCGTGCGGCTTCCACCAGCTCGATCGCCCGCACCTCGCCCAGCTCGATCCCGTCGGGTCCGGGCCCGTGCTCGCCGTGCGTGAGGCACAGGAGGGAAACGCGAACGCCCGAGTCGGCGCAAAGGGAGAGCAGGCCTCCAGCGGCCAGCGACTCGTCGTCGGGGTGCGCGAAGACGGCCAGGAGTGACGCACCCTTCAGGTCGGCGCGGGGCACGTCCGAATCACGGGCATGGCTCGGCTTTATCATGTCATGTGATCGGGAGCCGTGAGTAGACCTCGACGTGCTTACGCACCATACAGTCGGCGCCGAATCGTTCGACTGCGCGATCCCTGACCCGGCCGCGGTCGAGTGACAGCACGCTCGGGAGCCCCTCGACGAGGTCATCGAGAGAGTCGAATACCCCGCCCGTGATCCCCTCCTCCAGAATCTCAGCGACGGCACCACGCCTCAGCGCGGCGACCGGGGTGCCGCACGCGATGGCCTCGACCATGACGAGGCCGAACGGCTCGCTTGCCTGCACCGGATAGAGCAGGGCCCGTGCGCGACTCAAGAGCGAGGCCTTCTCCGCGCCGCCCACCTCCCCGGCATAGACGACCATATCGCCGTCGACGAGGGGCGACACGGCTCGCTCGTAGTACTCGTTCTCCGCCGCGGCGAGCACCAGCTTCAGCCCGACCCGACGCGCGACTTCGATCGCAGCGAGGACGCCCTTGCCCTCTGTGAAGCGCCCCAAGAAGAGCAGGTAGTCCTCGGGCTGCGACACTGCCGGGAAGGCCTTTGTGTCGACCGCATGATGAATCGTACCGACCACGTTGAGTCCCGCGAGCAGTTGTGCCTGCGCAGCCGAGATGGCCACGAAGGGCGCTTCGGGATACCGCGACCAGAGATCGACCTCGGTTGGCGTTGGCGCGTGGTGCACCGTGACGAGCACCGGTGCCGAGGACATGCGCGTGAAGGCTAGCGAGATCGGAGCGTACTCTGCCTGGTAGTGGATCACGTCGAAGTCGGCCGACCGCTCGACTGCGGCCGCCAGGTTCATCAGCTCACACAACTCCCACGGCCACAGGTCGGGGTCTTCGTGGTAGCCGAGGGGGAACGTCGCATGGAGCGTGGCCGTCGTCGTCGACGAGCCCGTGGCGAACAGGGTGACCTCATGCCCCCTGGCCACGAGCCCCGAGGTGAGCAGAGCCGTGACGCTCTCCACAGATCCGGACCGGGCCGGCGGAATCGACTGGGCGACTGGACCCACAACGGCGATGCGCATCAGCCGAGCGCCTCCTCCAGGAAGGGTGGCAGCACGCGCGACACGTCGAAGTACTCGAGGGCGATCTCCTCTGCTCGGGCCGCATGAACAGCGTAGTCACATTCGATCCGACTGAGCCCTTCAACCGCTTCATCCAGGTTCGAAAATCCGATGAGGCCGGTCCCCGACGGCAGGTGGGCGGTCCATCCGGTGTCCTGCACGAGGGCGGGTCGGCCGGCAGCGAGGTAACACTCGGTGCGGTCGCTGAACCAGCCCGAGCGCCGGGAAACATAAGCATGCTTAGCGACGCCGAACTCTGCTTTGGACCCCTGGATGAAGTCCCGGTAGTCCCACAAGGACCGGGAAACTGCCATGGCCTCGACAGGCGACCAGCCGTGCGAGGCGAGCAAGTCCATAGGACCGTTCACGGCGATCTCGAATCGTGAAGGGCTAAGCGTCGGCAGGTCGATGTACGCGACGAACTCTCGGTCCTTGTTCCCGTCCACGTCGGTGAAGCTCTCGGTTTTCCAAGTCATGACGGTCGTGAAGCGGTCCCTAGTGGGCGGCGCTTCGGTCTTCCACAGCTCGGTCACGACCGGTTGTCTCGTCGGGGACCAGGTCAGGTCGCTCGTGGGGACATCACAAGCCGGCGTGCCGATGTTGGTCCCGAACGTGAACAGGCGATCGAAGCCCTTGAAGAAGTCGACGTACCAAGGCTCGCCCTTCGCGATCGCGAGTTGGGTGAACACCGGGTCGGAGTCGATGAAGACGCGGCGCGGAATTGATGCGTACTCGTCCCGCCAGAACCAGGAGCCGCCCGAGAGGTTCACGAACAGGTCTGCGTCGGCGCAGAACGCTCGCACCGCATCGCGCGAGAGGCCGTGATACGAGCCGTCGTAGTTGACGAAGCTCCATCGGTCTCCGAGTCCGAACGGATCGAGCGCCTGGTGGATGTAGCGCGTGCCGTACCCTGGGTCGGTCGAGATCTCGTCTCGCTCCGGGTCGTAGATGCATTCGCCGGTGTCCTCGATATACAGCACCTCGTGGCCGAGCCCGCGCAGGCCGAGCAAGTACATGAGCGAGCACCACGTCACCCCGCCGAACGGATAGCGGGCGATGATGCCCGCGAGCACGATCTTCACGAGGTGGCCTGCAGGAGCTCGTCGACCGGCGCCCCATCTTCGAAAGACCCACCCAGCGATAGCCGCGCGCACATCTTTTGGTAGAGAGCGCACGTCCGCATGAGCTCGTCGTGACTGCCCTGCGCGATCACCCGTCCGCCATCGAGTACGACGATGCGCGTGGCGTCGCGCACGGTGGAAAGTCGGTGCGCGATGACGAGCATCGTGTGGTCCGCTCGGAGTCCGCGCAGCGTGTCGAAGATCGCGCCCTCGGAGATGGCATCGACGGCTGACGTGGGCTCGTCGAGGATCAGGATGGGCGCTGCCTTCAGCAGCGCACGCGCGATGCCGATGCGCTGGCGCTGGCCACCCGAGAGCGTCGCACCGCCCTCATGGACTTCGGTGTCGTACCCATGTGACAAGCCAGTCACGAAGTCGTGCACATGAGCGGCACGAGCCGCCGACTCCACCGAGGCATCGGACGCGTCGAGCCGCCCGTAACGGATGTTGTCGGCAATGGTGCCCGTGAACAGCACGGGGAACTGTGGCACCAGCGCGATCTGCGTTCGCAGGGACTTCAGCGAGTAGCGGGCCGCATCCTCGCCGTCGATGAGCACGCGGCCAGCAGCGGGTTCGAAGAACCTCGGAACCATGCTCGCGATAGTCGTCTTGCCGGCGCCCGTGAGGCCGACAAGGGCCACCAACTCACCCGGGCTGGCCTCGAAGCTGACCGAATCGAGCACCGGTTCCGACTCACGGTACGCGAAGCTCACGTCGTCAAACTCGATACGTCCCGCGATGTGTGTGGCGTCGAGACCATCCGGATCGTCCAGCACCTCCGGAGTGAGGTCGAAGATGGCCCGCACGCGTCGCGCACTCGCCACGGCACTCTGAAGCGAGCCGCTCGCATGCGCGATCGCGGAGAGCGGGTCGTAGACCGCGGCGAGGTAGGCGATGACGACGAGCAGGCTTCCTAGCGTGAGTGTGCCGGCCAAGACCTGCTGTCCACCGACGATGAGCACTAGGGCCGTCCCCGCCAGAGTGATCGTAGTGACCACGACCGAGAAGAGCGACTCCTGCCACGTCAGCGCCAATCGCGCCTGCATGGTGTCGTCGCCGGTGCGTGAGAAGCGGGCCAGCTCGTGGCGCTCCCGAGTGAAGCTCTTCACCGCCGCAACGGAGGAGAGCGTCTCGAAGGCCCGCTCGATCAATGTGGACTCGAGAGCCTTAACCCTCTCGGCGCGGTCGACCATGGTGCGGGAGTAGAAGCGAAGGCACACAAAGAGAAACGGCGCGACCACGAGGGACAGGAGCGCGAGCGTCACGTTCACGTAGAGCAGCACGACGAACATCACCGCCAGGTTGAGGGCGGCGAGCAGCAGCGGAAAAACCCCTCCGATAATCAAGTCGTCCACGCAGTGCGCGTCAGCATCAAGCCGATAGACCGAGTCGGCCGTCGGGGTCAGGACGTGGTGCCGAAGTGGCAGCGCCTGAAGATGCGCCAGGAGCTCTTCGCGCAGCGTGTAGACGACACGCTGCGCGACCTGTACTTGCATCTGTGTGTGGATCATTCGGATCACTTCGCTCACGACCTGGATGAACAGGCCCGCGAGCACGACCACGATGAGCAGCGCCACGGCGCTGCCGGCGATGGCCGCGGGGGTGATGGCCGCGAGTCCCTCGGGGAGCGGGAGGCCGCTCAGCACGTAGTCGACGATCACCTTGAGCGGCCACGGGGCCAGCGCGGCGAGTCCGACCTCTACAATCGACAGCGCAAGGATCGCTGCGGCCGGTCGACGATATGGCCGAAGAAACCCCAGCGTCCAGGTGACGACGTTCAACGGGACATCCTCAGCCGCTAGCCACCGGGGTCTTGGTGCGCCGTCGCTTGGCCGGCCGCACGCCCCGCTCGAACGTGGGCTTGACCGGGGGGTCGTCCTCGGCAGAGATCGGCAGCGTGCGTAGGCCCGCGGCGGTCGCCACGCGTGTGATCGCCCGGTCCAGGACCGTCGCGCCGCGGACCGCCTGCAAGGCGGCACGGGCGCCGATTCCGACGATGGCCAATGCCGCGACGAGCGAGGTCACCGAAAGGTCGTAGATGAACATCGAGGCGCTCGTGCCGATCGCTACGACGACTGCCACCGTGCCGCCGCGCAGGGTGCCCAAGAAGCTCGGACGAAGACGCGCGCGGACGCGAAACAAGCACGCTCCGTGCTCATGCTCCTCCAGGACCGTACGTACGTGGAGCCAGCCCCACTGACCGATCGCCAGACTCAGGTCCCGGTCAGCGCGCCATCCTTCGTCGACGTCCACGGTCTGGGCCGGACGGGAAGCGCGCAGCACGCTGACGAGCTCGTCGAGCAGGCTTGCTTGAGCCACCCAAGCCTCCCCCCAGAACGATCGCTCGGAGCCCGACTGCGTTACGAGCCGGGTCGCGGCTAATGCGTCGCGGAACGTAGGCTGAGGCGCCCTCCAGGGTTGGCTCGTCATGTGCTCGGGCGCGATGGGATGCGGGCGCGACAGGCCCTTCAGCCTGCCTCTGAAGCGGGCCAGCGGCTGAAGCAAGTGAAGCCACGCGATCAGCGACCGGTAAACGAAGCGGCTCTGGCCAGCGGAGCGGCGTCCGACGTCGTCTAGGCCATCGAGGTTGGAGCGCCAGCCGCATCGGATGCAGCGGACCACCGTCGTCGCGCCACCCAGGAATCCGGCGATGAGCGGGAGCCACGCGGCGTCCATGCCTGCGAGTGGTCCGAAGATGCCGATCATGAACATGACGAACGAGGCCGCCATCCAAGCCGGCGAGTGCGGCAGATAGTGCCACCGGTGCGCCTGCGTGCTGTATACCGACGGGAAGGCCGCGGTACCCCATACGCCCGTGTTGACCCGCCGCTCGGCTGCTGTCTGCAGGAACGGGAGCGGGCTGTACATCCGGCCGTGCCAGATCATCTGCCCGTGGAGAAACTTCTCAGGGTGATGCGCGTCGAGCCACGCTTCCCCCTCGCCATAACCCACCTGCTGGCGCCAATACGAGCGGACGCTCGCGCGATGGTGGTGCCAGACGAGGGCCGACGGCGCGAAGCCGATCTCCTGCTTCTTGGCTTGTAGTCGCCAGCAGATGTCTACGTCGTCGCCCGCACGCACATAAACCGGATTGAAGCCGTCTATGGCGATCAGCGCGTCCCGCCTGAACGCCATGTTGCAGCCCGGCACATGCTCGGCGATGCGGTCGTCGAGCATCACGTGGATCGGTCCTCCTGGCGCGCGCGCCACGCACTGGGCCAGCCAAGGGTCGTCCGCCGGTACCACGTTCGGTCCGCCGACGCCGACGACGTCCGAAGTGAGCAGTGGCTGCACGAGATAGTTCAGCCAATCGGCGTCGACCCTGCAGTCGGCGTCGGTATAAGCCACGATCTCACCGGTCGCCGCGCCGAGTCCGACGTTGCGGGCCGAGCCCAAGCCGCCGTTCGGTACCGCGATGACGCGCACCCCGGCGTGCGCCCCCGCGAGGTCGCCCGTTCCGTCCGTCGATCCATCGTCGACGACGATGACTTCCACGTCGGGATAGGTCAGCGCGCAAAGCGAGTGTACACAGTCGTCGATGGTTTCCGCCGCGTTGTACGCGCACACTACGACCGACACCTTCGGCCAGTTTCTCCGCTCGGAGTCCGGGAAGGGGACTTCGCCGAACGCCCGGCTCACCGCCGTCAGCGCTGGCTTCGGGTCGCGCGCTTCGTCGACCAAGCCGAAGGCCCAGTCCTCCACGGTCCGTCCCCCCCGCCACCACTCGTCTGTCCAGGAGTACGCAACCGCGCCGCAAGCTCCCTCCCTGAACGCCGTACGAAGGTGGGTGGCGGTGATGGAGGCCTGGCCTTCGAGTCCCTCGCGTATGCTGTCTCCACCTGCTTCCGCGAGCAGCAGGGGCCGGGCGCCCGCGAGGTGCTGCAGGCGAGCGAGGTAACCCCGAAGCTCTGGCTCCCGGTGCAGGTAGACGTTGTACGCGAAGACGTCGAATGCGTCGAGCTCGAGGTACTCGGTCGGCGGGAAGTTCACGTAGGTGAGCAGGCTGTCGGGTGCGGCCTCCTTCACATCGCGATAGAGCTCCCGAAGGAAACGCTCGATGCGCCGCTGGCCGTGCCAACGCACGATCCCCGGAGGAATCTCGTTCCCGAGCGCGAACAGGAGCGGCGCTGGGTGGTCCTCCATCCGGCGCACCTCGGCCCGCGCGTCCCGTCTGATTTGCCGCGTAAGCTTCTTGTCATCCAGGAACGGGATGTGCTGCGGCCACGCCAATCCGACCATGAGTCGGAGATCGTGTCGAAGGGCAGTGTCGAGTATGTCGGGCGTTGGCGGCGTGTAGGTCCGCACGGTGTTGATTCCCGCGGCCGCCATTGCGGCGAAGTCTTGCTCGACTCTTTCTCGGGGAGGGAATTGCGCTCCGTCGCGATCCGGCGCGAAGGTGCCGTACGCGACACCTTTGATCAGAAAACGACGCCCGTCGACCTCCAAGAACTTTCCGTCCACCCGAGAAGGGCCGGTGGATCTGCCGATCAGCTCGCCGCGCGAAGCCACGGGGGTACCTGCCGACTCAATCCGCTGATGCGGGTTGCGAGATCATGTCCATGAGCCAGTGACCCGACCGGTCTAGCTTGGCCCGGACGTAGCGGAGGTTGTGGCGGTTGATCCCTCCATAGATCGGCGTCCGCTCCAGCACCGAGATGCCGCCCTGCTCGACGGCCGCCACCTTGGCGGGGTTGTTCGTGAGCAGCTCGACCTGGGTGATCTCGAGATGGTGGAGAATCGCTACCGCCGCGTCGTACATCCTCTCGTCCGCACCGAAGCCGAGCACCCCATCGGCATCGACGGTATCCAGCCCGGTCTCCTGCAGCGTGTAGGCGCGGATCTTGTTGCCCAGTCCGATGCCCCGGCCTTCTTGCGCGAGGTACACGAGCACTCCGCCGCCCCGCTTTTTGAAGTGATCGAGGCTGCCGCGAAGCTGCTCGCCGCAATCGCAGCGCAGGCTGCCGAAGAGGTCGCCAGTCAGACAGGCGGAGTGGAGTCGAACCGGGACCGGCTCAGGCCAGCCTTCTCGAGCCCCAATCAGGACCGCCACGTGCTCCAGGAACCCGCCCCTCTCGCGGAAGAACACGAAACGGGAATGCTCGGCCCCGGCCAGCGGGACGGGTGCCTCCGCGACCCTCGTGATCTCGATTCCGGAGTGCTCGACCGCCTCGAAGACCTCCTCTTTGGAGACCTGGAGGACGGTGCCGTCTTCGATCCATCGGGCGACCATGGGAGCGTTGTCGTTCGCCTCCACGACCACGACCGCCGGAAGCAAGCGCCCGAACCGAGTGAGTGCCAAGCCGGCTGATTCGGCAGGGGTGGCGGGCCGGGGGTCGAAGCCGAGCCGGGACCCGTTGCTCCGAGCCGTTCCTGGGTCGGTCGCCAGGCCCATGATCGTGTCGGGCGTTTCGACGGCGTCCAGATTGAGGCTCAGGTCGGCCGTGCTGTCCGGCGCATCGATCCCCATGGCCCGACCGCGATGCGCCGTCACGACGAGTCGAAGTCGCCCCGCGAGCGAGCGTAGCTGAGCCAGGGTCTCCGTGCCGAGGCCCTCGACCGGCGCGACCAGCGCGCCGCGGCCGTTATGCCGGTCAGCGACGCAGAGGATGCGCCCCTGCTTTAGTTCGAAGACTCCGCGCTCGGCTTTGTGTGGCATTCAGGCAGGCAGTATCGTTGGGCCATCGTAGCCCCGACAACCTGGCGTCGTAGGACGGCGACGCCGCTCGGCGGGTCGTCCCAGACCGGTTCAGGGACTTCGGGCGATCGCGCCCGTTGGACTCCGGCCGATGAGGTACTCACGAAATCTGAGGCTCGGCTCCGCGTGGGTGCTTGTCAATGGCCTGCTCATGGCGCCGGTGACGGTCTACAGGCCCACGCCGAGCCCCGCGCCGAGCGTCCTCCGCCCCGTGATCCCGATGTAGGGTCGGTAATACTGGTCGAGTTGGAACCATGCGCCGATCGTCGACCCGGCGATCGATGCGACGCCCGGGAACATGTCGATCGCAAGCCGTCGGTCCGTGTTTTGATTCCACGTGGCGCTCACGAGCAGCGAGCCGCCCCTGTCGATCCAGACGCCTGTGGAGAAGCTGAAAAGCGCGACTTCGATGTGATCGGCGTCAAGCCGACGGTTGTGCGAATCGACACCCGCGCCGAATGCGACCTCCAGGCCGTCATCGCGCGGGATCGAGATGCCGACCTGTAGGCCGGCGCCCCCGCGAAGGAATACACGGTAGTCGTCCGTGTACCAGAGCTTCGGGCGGACGACCACGGCTTCCCCGTTGTTTGTCAGTCGCCCGCCGGGGAAGGTGATCGAGGCCTGCCGAGGCCAGACGACCGCACCCAGCTTCTCTGTCACAAAGCGTGCGATCGGGTCCTGGTGGAAGAGGATCATCCCCAGGGGGTCCATGATGACGAAGTCGATGAAGATGCCTGCCGTGCCGTGCTCCTGCACCCAGGGGTCGTTGACCGGTGTCTCATAGGCCTCGTTGATCGCCGCCGCGAACTGCGTCACGAGCAGCGCCGTGAGCGTCGGGAACGGCACGTTGTGGACCCGGTTCCACTCGAGGAGTCGCCGGTATGCGAGTCCTCCCTCGAGAAGGTGCCCGAAGTAGTTCGGCAGCCACTGGCCGTCGCGGAATTCGTCCCCCCCGAACGGGACGAGGTGCCTCTTCAGGACGTTCCCCCATCCGCCCGCGCGCTCCATGGCGGGCCCGGGATTCGTGACCGAGGCCCACACGGCTCTCCAGCCGTAGGGATACGAGAAGATGTGGCGGTCCTGGTCGTGCCACTGCGCGACCGCAAAGCCCTTGTTCAGGATCACATCCAGCGGACCGGCGTAGGCGTCGGTACCGTACGCTCGCCCTTTCACCAGATAGAAGTTGTGCCCAGGGGCCGCTGACAACTCCGCCGCGGCGCTGCTCGCGTCCGCCGCAGTGTCCGGCGGCGGCACCGGCAAGAGATCGGCCGAGCCGCCCGACTGCCCCTGCGCACTTGAGGCCAAACCCCAAAAAGAAGCGAAGACGGCCATCAGCAGGTGCAGCGAACACCGCCGGACCCTCAACCCGACCACCGTGTCAGTCCTCATTCTGCCTCCCCGCCCTTCACGCCCCGGCCTCAACATAACTGTTCCAGAACACGCGGCGTGCCTTTTCCGTTGCCTCGCCGGCCACACAACGCGGGGCATGAAATTTGGATGAATTCTGCGCCTGCCCCAACGGCCGTCACGACAGGTCGAGGCGACGCCGCGCTCTGCTTTTTGTGTGGCATTCGGGCACGCAGTATCGTTGGCCCATTCTTAGCCCCGCCAACCGGGCGTAGTAGGACGGCGACGACGCTCGGGCCGGCCGATGAGGTACTCACGAAATGATCAGGCTCGTGTCCGCGTGGGTGCTTGTGAATGGCTTGCTCATGCTGTCCACATGGGTGTCGGCCGCCGTCACCGATGCGCCGATGCCGCCGTGGCTCTCCGTGGAAGCGGCCCTCATCGTCGGGGGGATGGCGCTGTTGCGGCGGCGACGCTGGAGCCGCGCCCTGGCCTGGGTGCTGGCCGGGGTGGTGGTCCTGTCGACTGCGGCGTTGATGGCCGATCTCGTCTTTCGCGTGAGTCTCGGTCGTCCGCTCAACCTGTCCCTCGACCTGTATCTGCTGGACGCCGTCTACCGCCTCGCGGTTGGCAACTCCGGCGTCCTTCGCACGATAATCGGGGTTGGAGCTTTGGCCGTCCTAGGGGGATCGTCGCTGTACGCCACGGCCTGGCTGCTGAGGCCCTCGTCCCGTGACGAAGACTCTCTCCTTGTTCATCTCGTCCCGATGGCGGGGACGCGTGTGATCTTGGGTGCCGTCATGCTCGCCCTCCTGGGGCTGGGTGGAAGCGTACCTGTGGGGTCGTTTTTGGTCGATCAGGTCGCGGCGTTCCGGTCGACTCGCCTCGAGAGGGTTGCATTCGCCGCCGACCTCGAGCGTCAGCCACGCGCGTTCGCGGACCAGCCCGGGCTCCTGGAAGGCCTGAACGGCTATAACGTGGTCTTTGTCTATATAGAGTCGTACGGCACGGCGGCGCTCGAGGACCCTGAATTCGCGGCGGTCACGCGGCCCCGCCTCGAAGCGGCGGCCACCCGCCTTCAGGGCGCAGGTCTGCAGCTGGCCACCGGCACGCTCGCCTCCCCCACCCTGGGAGGGCAGTCCTGGTACGCTCACGGCACCATGCTCAGCGGGCTCTGGCTCGAGAATCAGCTCCGCTACGAGCTGCTGCTCGCTAGCGAGCGAGAGACCCTGGTGGACGACTTCCGACGGGCCGGGTACCGCACGGCGACCATGATGCCGGCCATCACGACGGCGTGGCCGGAGGCCGGTCGACTCGGCTACGACGACGTGTACACGGCTCAGAACATTCCCTACGCCGGCCCTCCATTCTATTGGGTGACCATGCCCGACCAGTTCACGTGGACCTTCCTCGGTGGCGTGGTCCGGAGGGCAACGACCCCACTTTTCCTTGAGGTCGGCATGCTGAGCAGTCACGCGCCTTGGACTCCGGTCCTGCCGCTCGTCGACTGGGACGGGGTGGGGGACGGAGCCGTCTTCGAGCCCTACCGCCTGGACGGATATCCGCCCGAAGAGATCTGGTGGGACGTAGCAGTGCTCCGGGACGGCTACGCTCGGTCACTCAGCTACTCGCTCCAGGCAATGACCGGGTTCGCCGAGCGCTTCCTGGACGATCGGACGCTGCTTGTCGTGCTGGGCGACCATCAGGCGGCGCCTTGGGTGACCGGAGCGAGTGGTCCGGACGTGCCCGTGCACGTCATCGCGAGGGACGCATCGCTGCTCGAGCCTTTCCTGGCATGGGGCTTTCAATCCGGGGCGTTCCCGGCTCCAGGAAGTGCGGACCACCGCATGGATGACTTTCGGGGATGGTTCGTGCCGGCGTTCAGCGGGCCGAATTGACACCCTTCACCGACGATCTCAGTATCCCTCGCTCGAGCTACCATCGTCGTGACCCGTAGACGCAGAGAGGCTATATGTCCGGATCTGATCAAGGCTCACCGCGCGGCATCAAGCTTGGCCTCTCGCTGCTCGGGGCCGGAATCCTCGGCTCGCTGATCCTCTACGCGCCGAGTGATGGCGCGGCGGCGCTTCCCCAACAGGCTCCGGCGGTCATCCAGGGACGGTTGGAGAATCTGGACCTGGGGAATCTGACGATTCGCCGCTTCCGGTTCGCCGCGGGTAGCCGACTGGGTTGGCACACCCACCTCGACGGCCCGCAGCTCCTCATGCAGGAGGAGGGCAGGGGCAGAATGCAGGAGCGGGGCGGTCCGGTCATCGAGTTGCTCCCCAACGTGCCGATCGTGACGCCCCTGGGCGTGGAGCACTGGCATGGCTCGGCGCCGGACGAGGCCAGCATCCAATGGAATATCTACGACGGCATCGGCGTGCCGGGCAGCGTGGCCTGGGGCGACTCCGTGACGACGGCGGAGTACACCGCGCCTCCGGGACGAACCGGGGGCTGACTGCTGTACGGTCGGTTGACCGCAATGCCACGCGGCCCCTAACGTCCTGCATAGGTCGCGGCAGCCGGTGACATTCATCTGCTTCCGCTGAGGGGATCGACTCAAGCTGGAATTCGTCACTGGAGGGGGAATGGAGCACTCATATTGGGTGCAGGGCTCTCGTCGTTTCATCGTCACGGCTCTGGCCGCCCTGGCTATACCGGCTGTGCTCGTCGCTCAAGATGAGGCGGCCGCACCGGAAGTCCCCCTACTGACCGAGGTCCTCGGCGACTTCTCCCGCCCGATCGACACCGATGTGCCCATGGCGCAGGCGTTCTTCGATCAGGGCATGCAGATGGTGTATGCCTTCACGTATCCGGTGGCGATCCGATCCTTCGAGGAGGCGCAGCGCCGGGACCCCAACTGTGCGATGTGCGCGTGGGGTGAGGCCCAGGCGCGCGGCCCCTTCCTCAACAGTCGGATGTCGAATGCGAACGCTCCCGGTGCGTACGCAGCGGCGCAGAGGGCGCTGTCCTTGATCGACCGGACCGACGACCCGAGGGAGAAG
>Ga0224512_10002201_pt1 | contig 18054 bp, 21 predicted proteins | sample SF_May12_sed_USG_4_FD_169103 | JGI IMG/M metagenome (GOLD analysis project Ga0224512, IMG submission 169103) | Sediment microbial communities from San Francisco Bay, California, United States - SF_May12_sed_USGS_13 | ecosystem: Environmental > Aquatic > Marine > Sediment | place: USA... | reverse complement strand
CATGAGTGGCCTTAAAGTTAGAGGGCAAAGAACTAGAACTTCAGGTAGAAAAGGTGGAGCAGTAGGAGTAGCTAAAGGTGGAATGGCAGCACCAGTTAAGAAAGGAAGTGCAGGGGCTCCAGCAGCTCCAGCAGCAGCTCCAGCAGCAGCTCCAGCAGCAGCTCCAGCAGCAGCAGCAGCAGCAGCTCCAGCAGCCGAGGAGAAAAAATAGGTGTTTTAAATGGGAGACCCAAAATATCCACGTAGAGTCTGGAAAAAACCAAAGAGGCCTCTTAATTATGAATTAAAAATGGAAGAGTTAAAAACTCTCGGTACATTTGGGCTAAGAACTAAAAGAGAATTATGGAAAGCACATACAGAATTATCACGAGTAAGACATCAAGCTAGATCATTGCTTGCATTAAGACAAGAAATTAGAGAAGAGAAAGAACCAATCTTAATGAAGTCTCTTGTACGAATTGGTTTAGTAAGTCCAGAGGCAACTTTGGATGATGTACTCAACCTGAATGCAGATGATTTACTTTCACGAAGATTGCAAAGTATCGTTACAAAAAAACTTGGATTTAAAACACCATATCAAGCAAGACAAGCAGTAATTCACGGCCATATCATGATTGGCGATAGAAGAATAGATATTCCATCATATACAGTCAGAGTTGAAGAAGAGGACGGTATTCATTTTACACCGGAATCAAAAATTCCAGAAATGTTAGAAAAAACTAAAGCAGAAGAACCAGTTATTGAGGCTGCTGCGGAAGAAACACCAAAAGCTGCTGCGGAAGAAACACCAAAAGATAAAAGTCCTTCAACAGAATAATTAAAAAAATAGATTATCAGTAATAGTCTCAATTATTATGTATTCAACTACTTACTATTATTTAGAGTACAGCATTAATTGTAAAAAAATTAAAAAGAATAGAGCATCATAAATACAGACAATTCTAAAAAATTGTAATTAGGCATAATTAAATAATAATAAAATTTAAAGAATCAAAAAACAGTTAAACAACAAAGTGGATAATTCAAAGATTATTCCAATAAACTACTATCAAACTATACAGATCTTAGAAAATAATTAGAGTAAGATTATCCTAAAAAATAGCAAGATTAGTTATAATGAAGTAAACAATCGATGATATTCTTTTTCTGCCATATCTAAAAATTCTTTAGAACCATAACCAGTTTTTATCATAGAAGAAATTATACTTCCACCAGCACCAACACCTTCTTTGGCAAATCCTTCAGAAAATGCTTTTAGACCAGAATATTGTGAATTTTTTAATCCTGGATCTACAGAGATCACAGGAATATCTACAATTTGCTCTACAAGACTCTTGAAATTTGCACTTTCATCATTTGTAATGTAAGAAGTTGTTCCAATTGCAGTATTTTCGGGGCTAAATCCAATTTTTGAAGCAAATGCCAATACAGCAGCCATCTGTGTTCCACCAGCTAACATGACATTAGACACACTTGAGGCAGAACTCAACATTCCTGCAACAAAAGGAATCATCGGATCACCAACTTTCGCTATAATACTATAAGGATGATCTGAATCTATTCTCTCCAGTGCAGAATTAACAATCTGATTTTTCAGTTTAACAGGATTATCAGGGATGCTAGAACTAACTTTAGCATCAAACCCCAGAGCTCGTAATACAGATAATGCAGTAGTTGTTCCACCAGGAATACTTTCACCAATTACTAAACAATCAGTAAGAGATGCCATGGTTCTCCCAACAATTCGACCGTAATCAACAGCATGAGATACTTGAGAATCAGTCATGGCATCTTGAGTTGAAATATTTTTTCCAAATGATAAACCTGTTTCAATAAAAGGTAATTGGGGAGCAATTTTACTACCTGCATTAATTGTTAAATGAGGAATACTTGCAGATTCTAATGCAGTTTTAGTTAACAGTCCAGGAGTGGGTTTTCCATCAGGAGTCATTGGAATTTTATCAATTGTTTTACAATATCCATAATGAAGATATTCCGCATCAGCAGGAGGAGTAAACTGTATTGAGTCTTTGTCTGCACCTGCAAAAGTGATTCCTGGAACTTCACAAGTTTCAGTGTATGAGATTACAAACGAAAAAAGAAATCTTCCAGGTTTTATAGTCTCAATAAACTTTTCAGCCTGATCAACGTTTCCAAATAGTTCAAAATTTTCCATAGAAGTCACTAACCCATCATATCAATAAATTGCTGTTCGGTTCGTTTTTGCATTACATGATTAGTGATTTTTTCTTGTCCAAGAGTAGATGTTTCAGAATTACCATAATTATGTCCTGAATACACGATTAGAGTTTCATCCAAATTATGCAAAACATCAAAAATGCTATGAAATAGATCTTTTGCACTTCCACCAGGTAAATCAATTCGACCACAGTTTCCAACAAACAAAGTATCACCTGAAAAGATTTTCCCATCACCAATTAAACAAATGCTATCTTGAGAATGTCCAGGTGTGTGAAGTACTTTTAATTCAGAATTCCCAAATTTAATAAAATCCCCATCCTTTACTGTAATATCATGTTTTAATTCTGATAATTCGTGTTGGATGATAGGAGCTTTTGTAGATTCCACCATGGCTTCATTTCCCAATGTGTGATCAAAATGATGATGAGTATTTACAATGTATTTTATTTTTAAATTGTTTTTTTTTATGATCATCTCTAATTCAACTAATTCCCATGAAGGATCAATAATTATTGCATCACTTGTATCCTCGTCTTCAACAATGTAAGAAAAGTTTTGCATATTCCCTACTTGAATTTGATGGACTTTCACAATATGCCCTCTTCGGATTCAGGAGGAATTCCAATTTTTTCAACAAATAATTCACCAGTCAAATCTTTCCGTTTAGTTATGCCTTGTTTCATCTTGTGAAAGGTAACGGTCATATCACATTTTGAACAAATATTTGCGGTTTCTCCTGTTTGAGGATCTAATCCAGAGGGTACATCTACAGCAAATTTGTAGCAATCTGTTTGATTAATGAAATTAATTGCAGATGCATATGGTTCTTTAATGTCTCCAATTATACCAGTTCCCAGTATACCGTCAATTATAACATCAGGATTGAAATCAAATTTAAAAGAATTACCATACATTAGTTTCACAGATGGCATTTTCTGTAAAATGGACCAATTCCAATTACTTTCTTCTGTCTTAATGTTTTCAGGAATTCCAAGAAGCACTACCGTAACTTTTGCACCATAGCCAGCTAGATGTCTTGCCATCACCAACCCATCTCCACCATTATTTCCCAATCCCACAAAAATTAGAATATTTTTTGATTCTATATCTTCAATCTTATTTACTAAGCGTCTAACAGCTGCAGCACCAGCATTTTCCATCATGAATTTTTTTAAAAATCCCATATCATGACCTTTATTTTCAATTTCATACATTTGATCAACAGTAATTTCCATATGTTTTATGAAATCATATCCAAAATAAGAGCTTTGGAAGTACGAAATATGTCTAAAATATCACTAAATTAGATGTGGAAACAGATGTCTAAAATTATTTGAAATGTTGACGTAATGCTTCATTTACAACACTAGAGAAACTCACAGATCCTATAGATTCCTTGATCAATTTTGCATGTCTTTCACGTAGTTTCTTTATCATAGCATCAAGAATTATTGTAATTCTTGTGGACATTATTTTCTACCCCTTGATTTGGTCCTCAAAAGAGCACTACAACAAGGACAACGAAAACCAGAAACAGTCATAAAAATACTGCACAGGGTGCATCTCTTTTGCCCATATCCATATTTAGAACCATTCGGGATTTTTTCTCCTTTAAGACCATCGCATACCCCTTTACAGACATATCCCATTATTTTCCACCACTTCCAAATGATTTGTGACAACAAGGACAACTAGAATATCTTGAAATCAATTCAAGATTACATACAGAACAATACTTTCTGAATATGTTATTTTGTAAACTTCTATGTTCAGATTTTACATCATAGTATCCACATATACTTCTGCAGGAATTATCACTCATTTTTTTCATCCATATCAAAAAATGAGCCACAATCTTTGCAGAATATTCCATGATTTTGTATTTTGACAGCTATGTTACCACAATTAACACAGATCCTAATTGCGTTGTTTACAGTTTTTTTGTTTAATTCTAATTGCTTATCCTGAATTCTCTGTATTTGCATGTATATTATTAGGAATAGTTCCTAATTAAGTGTTATTATTAATTAGGAATTATTATCAATAAGGAATAGATATTAAATAGTAGTATATGTAAATAATGATATGCAGCAGATAGAACAGATCGTCGAATCATTAAGGGATGAAGGGTTTAGAATCACGCCTCAAAGAATTGCAATAGTGGATTATCTACTAAAAACTGAAGATCATCCTAGTGCAGATCTTATTCATAAAATTATAAGAAAAAGATACCCCATGGTAAGTCTGTCAACAGTATACAAGACACTTGAACTTCTAAAAGAGAAAAAACTAGTAAATGAAATGGATGTAGAAGGAGAAGCAAGATTTGATGCTCATACAGATGAGCATATCAATTTAGTATGCATGAACTGTGGAAAAATAGACGATGTTGATGAAGATTCACTAAAAGAGATCCAGGTAAAGGCTGCTAGAAAATCAAAATATCTGATTCTAAAAAGTAATTTTGAATTATCAGGCTATTGCAGTAATTGCAAATCAAAATTTCAAGGCTAAAAGCCTCATTTAGCAAACGACTTTATCCTAGTTTTTAAATGTTAAAAATTATGACATTAAAAAATGTAAAACCATCATTAGATAAAATAGCAAAAGATCTAGCAAAGGTTCAAGATGCAAGAGAATTTCTACTTAAAAATACAAGAGAAATAATCATTCTTTGCAGTAAATCAATAATTGCAGTTCATAAAGGAGACTTAGTAACTGGAAAAAATAATTTAAAAGAAGCAGGGACACTTTTAAAAAAATACAAGAAAAAAGCAACCGGCGGACTTCGAAGATATTTGATTACTCCAGAACAAGAATTTGTGGAAGCTGCATGTCTAATTGCAATTGTTGAGCGCAAAGAAATACCTACCGACAAAAAATTATCAGTGATGCCAGAATCATACGTTTTGGGACTATTAGATTGTGTAGGGGAATTGAAAAGACAAGTGTTTGACAAAATTAGAATTGATGAAATTGATGAAGCTGTAAGAATTTTTGAAATAATGGAAAATTTGTATCTTCAGCTATACACTTTTTCAATGTATGATAAAGTAGTAAAAGAAGCTCGAAGAAAGATTGACGTTAACAGAATTCTAGTAGACGATGTCAGATCTGTAATTACAGAAGAGAAAAGAAGAACAGAATTAATCGAGATTTTACAAAAATTGGAAAAATAATCTGATGATTATTAGTGCGGACGATGGGATTTGAACCCACGTACTCCTAAGAGACTAGCCCCTCAAGCTAGCGCCTTTGGCCAGGCTGGGCGACGTCCGCAATAGAACTTCCTTGCATGGTTTTTATAATCCTTGACTGTTTTTTTGTTCATGTTAATTCCTGTCAGGTGTTTGACATGCGGAAAATTAATTGCCGATAAGTTTGATGATTATCAAAATAAAATAAAATCAGGAGAAGATCCAACAAAAACTCTTGATTCTTTGGGATTTGAGAGATATTGTTGCAGAAGAATGCTTTTGACTACTGTTGAGACCATACAACAAGTAATCCCATTTTATGAAGCAATTCAGAGAAGAAAACAAGAAGTTCAATCAGAGTTAGAATAACTTGGCTAAAATTACCTCCATTGAAGGACGTATTCTATACAACAGTAGAGGAAGTAAAACAATTGAAGTAGATGTTCAATCAGATGGAAAATTTCTAGGAAGAGTCTGTGCTCCTTCAGGTGCCAGTGTTGGAAAATATGAAGCAGTTAGTTTTCCAAATAACAATCCTGAAGAAAGTCTCAGAATTTTAAAGACTAATTCTCAAAAATTTGTAGGATTAGAATCATCAGATCTAAAAGGAATTCAGAATATTTTAAAAAGTTTGGACAATTCTACAAACTATTCAATCATTGGCGGAGCACTTGCTTTTGCAATTACAATTGCATCCATGGAATCAGCAGCTAAATCAGCAGATGAGCCATTGTTTAAAACACTCTCATCAGAACCATCATTTAAATTTCCATTCCCAATAGGTAATATTTTAGGAGGTGGAGCTCATGCAGGGCCTGGAACTCCAGATATTCAAGAAATATTAATTTGTGCCATAGGTTCAAAAACTATTGAAGATGCTATTGAAACTAATTTATCAGTACATAAAGAATTGCGTCATGTTTTAGAAAAAGAAGATCCCAATTTTACAAATGGAAGAGGTGATGAAGGAGGTTGGGCACCAAAGCTAGAAAATCAAAAAGCATTAGAGGTTTCTGCAAAAGCATGTGAGAATTTAGGATTTACTTTAGGAAAAGAAGTATCATTAGGAGTAGACTTTGCATCATCTACACAATGGAATGAAGAAAAAGGAAAATATGTTTACAATAGGGCAGGATTTGAAAATTCCACTGGAGAGCAGATTGATTTTGCTGCAGATATTATTAAAAAATTCAAATTGATTTATGCAGAAGATGCAGTCCATGAAGAGGCATTTGAAGATATGGCAGAACTGACGACAAAATTCCCAAATGTATTGGTTACAGGAGATGATTTGACAGTTACAAACGCAGGTATCCTAAAAAAAGCAATAGATGTAAAAGCATGTAATGCTGCAATTCTGAAAGTTAATCAAGCAGGTAGTCTTTTTGATGCCCTAGAATTTTCAGACAAAGCAACTCAAAATAATATCAAATTAATCACATCACATAGATCTGGAGAATCTACGGATTCACAAATATCCCACATAGGTTTAGCAACAAAGTCAAAAATGCTCAAAGTCGGCGTAGTTGGAGGAGAAAGAGTAGCAAAGCTCAATGAATTGTTACGCCTATCAGAGCATGATTTAATACGCGGTATGGCAGAGATTTAAAATCGTCATGAGCCAACAAACTGAAGGAATAGACATTAAAAAGAAAGTCCTAGCAACAGGAATCAGAGTAGGAACTCAAGTAAAAACAAAATTCATGATACCATTCATCACTAAAGCCAGTCCAGAAGGACTCTATATGCTTGATTTAGATATTACATTAGAGAAAATTAAAACTGCAGCCAAATTCATCAACAGATTAGGAGCAGATAATCTTATTGTATGTTCAGGTAGGCAATATGCTGAAATGCCAATTGAAAAATTTTGTGAGGCTTTAGGCTCAAAGAAGCTACTTCGAAGATTCATGCCAGGTACTTTGACAAATCCCTCATTACCATATTATATTGAACCAAAATTGGTTTTGATTTCAGATCCTCAAGTAGATGAACAAGCAATTATTGAAGCAACAAATGCAGGAATTCCAATAATAGGAATTGCAAACACAGACAACATCACATCAAATCTAGATGTAATCATTCCAGCAAACAATAGAGGAAGAAAAGCTCTAGCAACAGTTTATTGGTTATTGGTACGTCAAGTCTTAATCGAAAGAGGAGAATTAAAAGAAGATGAACCAATGAAAGAAGAGATAGATGATTTTGAAACAAAGATTACCGAAGAGGAAATCGAATAAAATATTAGAATTTTAGTGTTCACTTGAAATCCAAAGCTTCTGCACCAGGTAAAGTAATTCTTTTTGGAGAACATTTTGTAGTATACGGAGTAAAAGCAATTCTCTGTGCAATTAACAAAAGAATTAGTGTTACTGCAGAAAAAAGTGAAGAGAATAAAATTTCTATTAAATCAAATATCGGAAATTTGACCTTAGAGCCTAACAAATTAATTTCAGAAATTAATTCACCACTAAAACCATTTTATTATTTAGCAAACAAAATGATACAAAATCAAAATACTGGAATTAAAATTGTTGTAGAATCAGATATTCCACTTGGAGTTGGTTTAGGTTCATCATCTGCATGTTGTGTTGCAGGTGCTGCAGCAATTTCAAGATTATTTCATAAAACATCCAAAGAAGAAATTCTCAGGCTAGCAATAGAATCTGAAAAAACAATTTTTGAAAATACATCAGGAGCAGATTGTACTGTATGTACATATGGTGGAATTATGGAATATGACAAAGAAAATGGATTTGATAAAATAGAATCTGAACCTAATTTCCATCTAGTTATTGCAAATTCAAACATAGAACATTCTACAGAATCAGTAGTTGCAAGAGTAAGAGAATTCAAAGAAAAAAATGAGACAAAGTTTGCCACATTATGTAACAATGAATCAAAATTAGTAAAAGATGTTTTGGGGCTATTAAAAGAAAATAACATCAAAGAATTGGGATGTAAAGTGATACAAAATCAAAAATATCTTGAGACAATTGGAATATCCAATGACAAATTAAGAGAAATGATCCAATTAGGTCAAAACGAATCATTTGGTGCAAAAATTACAGGCGCAGGAGGTGGAGGTTGCATCTTTGCTCTTACAGATGAATCAAATCTTGATCAGACCATGAATCAATTCAAAGAAAAGAATTACGATTGTTTTTCAGTTAAAATTGATTTTAAAGGACTGGATACTTTTTAATTGACAAGATAATTTTGAACAACATGATTCTGATAAAATTAGGCGGTTCAATTATTACAAATAAAGAAAAAGCATTATCAGCTAGGAAAAAAACAATAGATAATCTTTCTAAAAGTTTGAAAAAAATTAAAGAGCCAGTAATCATTGTTCATGGAGGGGGATCTTACGGACATTATTGGTCTGTAAAATATGATATGCATACAAAAGAAGAAAAATATAATCCAAAAGGAGTTGCAATTGTTAAAAATTCAATGATTGCGTTAAATAAAATAATTTTAGATTCATTGATAAAAAACAAATTAAATCCATATTGTCTTCCACCAACTGATTTTATGTCCGGAAACAAACCAATAACAAAAAAAATCAAAGAAATTGAAAAAATTGCCAAATCGGGCTTAATTCCAGTCACATATGGGGATGCATTATGGTTTGGTCAACAAAAAACATACATTTTATCTGGGGATAAAATTATGACTCATCTTGCAAAAATACTAAAACCCAAACTGTGTATTTTTGTATTAAACGAAGATGGATTATATTCTGATCTAAAATCGAAAAAATTAATTTATGAATTACATAGTCAACGACCATCAATTTCTGAAAATAAGATGGATGTTACTGGAGGAATGACTAGAAAAGTTGAAGAGGCATCAAAAATTTCAAAGATGGGAATGAATGTATTTTTTGTAAATGGGAACAAACCTGGAAGAATTGTGAAAGCGGTTAAAAATAAGACATTTGAAGGGACTTTGTTTAGAGGTAAATGAAATGTCTGAGGAATTTGTAATTTTAGTTGATGAAAACGATAATCCAATTGGTAGTGAAGAAAAAGTAAAGTGTCATTTACCAAAGGGAAAATTACATAGAGCATTTACTGCATTGCTATTTGATGTCGAAGGCAGACTGGTCCTTACAAGAAGAGCAAAGAGTAAAATGCTGTGGCCAAATGATTGGGATGGAACATTTGCAAGTCATCCAAGAGAAGGAGAAACATACGTATCATCAGGAGAAAGAAGGATGCCGGAAGAATTAGGAATTAATGGAACATTAGATTATTTACACAAATTTGAATATCATGTTCCATACAAAGACGTGGGATCTGAAAATGAAGTTTGTGGAACCCTAATAGGAATAATTGACAAATCTACAGAACTTAAAGAAATTGAAGGAGAGATTGACGAAACTAAATGGATTTCAGCAAAAGATCTACTTTTAGAAATAAAGACAAATCCACAAATTTATTGTCCTTGGATGCTTATTGCATTGAAATTATTGGATAAATCCGAAAAATCTGTTCTTGAAAAGCATGCAAATGTCTTATCTACATGGGTAAATAGTGAAATTCATGATGCACTGCAAGAGGCAATTAAAATTCATCTGCCAAATGATAAATGGAGACTAGTAAATGAAAAAAACTAAACAAATTGAACAGAATGCAAAATTAGTAAACAAGCATCTAAATTCAAAACTAAAAGGAAATCCAAAAAAACTCTATGATGCCGCAGGACATCTAATTGTAAATGGTGGAAAAAGACTAAGACCATATATGCTAATTAGAAGCTGTCAAATTTTGAAAGGTGAAGTTTCCAAGGCAATGCCAGCTGCAAGTGCGGTTGAAATGGTTCACAACTTTACATTAGTTCATGATGACATAATGGATAATGACGAAGTGCGTCATGGAGTCCCAACAGTGCACAAGAAATTCGGAATGCCAATTGCAATTCTTGCAGGAGACGTCCTATTTTCAAAGGCATTTCAAGTTATTACTGATTCAAAATTATCAACTAATGCTACTACTCAATTAGTTTCTAGACTTGCAAAAGCTTGTGTAGAAGTATGTGAAGGACAATTACTCGATATAAAAATGGCAGAGGAGAGAAAAATACCAGCACAGGCAGAATACATCACAATGATTGGAAAAAAAACTGCAGCATTGTTTGATGTATCATGTGCAATGGGAGCAATTTGTGCAACAAACAAAGTGAAGGACATTACAAATCTTTCATCATTTGGAAGGAATTTAGGAATTGCATTTCAAATAACTGATGATCTCATTGGTATGATGGGAGACCCTAAAATTACAAAGAAACCTGTAGGAAATGATCTTAGAGAAGGTAAGAAATCACTTCCAATTCTAATGGCAATAAAATCAGCAAAAGGTAATGATAAAAAAATAATTCTAAAAGCGTTTGGGAATTCCAAAGTATCAAAAAAGGATCTCAGCAAAGCAGTAGATGTGATTAGATCTTTAGGAATAGAAGAAAATGTACGAAAACAGGCTCTAAAATACGCAGAAAAAGCTGAAAAATCATTATCAAAATACTCTGGATCTGCAAAAATGGAATTAATCTCATTATTGGATTTTGTTGTTAAACGAAGCGTATAGTTGCAATAGGTAAGAATTAGAATGGATGAAGAACTAAAAAAAGAAATTAGAAAAATGGCTCTTCAAAATGCATTTGAGCATGGAGGAGAAACTAGAGATAAAATAATTTTAGGAAAAATTCTTGGAACAAAACCAGAATTTAGAAGTAAAGTAAAAGAGATCACAGGAAATATTTCTGAAATTGTCAGTGCAGTTAATCAATTATCATCAGAAGAGCAAGGAAAAGAAATTAAAGAAAAATTTCCAGAGCTTTTGGTACCTAAAGAAAAAATTATTGAAAGGGAAGGATTACCAGAATTAAAAGATGCAGAACAAGGAAAAGTCATTACAAGATTTCCTCCAGAACCTAACGGTTATCCCCACATCGGTCATGCAAAAGCTGCAATCATTAATTCGGAATATGCCAAGATGTATGGTGGAAAATTTATTTTAAGAATGGATGATACAAATCCAGAAGCAGAAAGAATGGAGTATCATGCAGCTATCAAAGTAGGACTAGAATGGTTAGGAATAGAATTTGATACAGTAAAAAACACATCAGATGACATGAAAGTATTTTATGAAAAAGGAATTGAGTTAATCAATTCAGATAAAGCTTACATTTGTACTTGTAAAAGAGAAGACATCAGCAAAAATAGAAGAGAGCGAAAAGCATGCAAATGCAGTACAAATGACATTGATAAGAATAATAAAAATTGGGAAAAGATGAATGAGAAATTCAAACCAGGCGATGCCATAGTAAGATTTCGTGGAGACATGAAAGCAGATAACGCAGTTATGAGAGATCCGGTGTTATTCAGAATTATCGAAGGTAAACATTACACATTAGGTGAAAAATACAGAATTTGGCCTAGCTATGATATGGCAGTTGCAATAGAGGATAGCATAGATGGCGTAACTCATGCTTTTCGTTCAAAAGAATTTGAATTAAGAAAAGAGCTAATTGATGCAATTTTAGATGCATTAAATATGAGAAAGCCTGCACAGGGCTTTTTTTCCAGGCTCGAATTCAAAGGAATGCCAATCTCAAAGAGAATTATCAAGCCTTTGATTGAAGAGGGCAAAGTTTCATGGTATGATGATCCAAGATTACCAACACTTGAGGCTTTACGAAGAAGAGGGATCAAACCTGAAGCCATTAAAAAATTTATCATGTCATTAGGATTAACTAAAGCAAATACTCTAGCACCGTTTGATGCACTTGAAGCATTTAATCGAAAATTTGTAGATGCAGATAGCATTAGATTATTCATGGTTAGTAATGCAAAAAAATTAACAGTGAGAAATTTACCAATTTCATCCATCGAAATTCCAAATCATCCAATTAATGAGATGGGAAAAAGGAAAATTGAGATTGATGGGAATTTTTACATTTCAGGTGACGATGCACAAGACATCAAAGAGGGCACACAGATTCGTCTTTTAGGTTTAGGGAATATATCTATTACAAAAGAAGGAATTGAACTAGAAGGAGAATTTATTGAAAACGGAGATACTACAGACATTCCAAAGATTCAATGGGTTCCTCAAAAAACAGCACATAAAATTAAAATGTTAATTCCAAGAGTATTGTTTAATGAAGATAAATTTAATGAAGAAAGCTTAGAAGAATTGGACGTTTATACAGAACCACATTATTTACAATTAAAAGAGGGAGAAGAAATTCAATTTGTTAGATTTGGATATTGTAGAAAAGATTCACAAAATCAAGCAATTTTTACACATAAGTGATGAATAATGAAAATAGCACGATTATCACATAACAACAATGAAACATATGGTTTTGTTAATGGAGATAAAGTATCTACAAAAGATGAAATTACTTATTTAACGGGAGTGCCAATACCTCAAAATGTAAAGGATTTTCTTTTTGATGGCTGGTATGATGAGATTAAAAATAAAATTAAAGATTTGCCATACGGAGAGAGTATTTCAAAATACAAATTATTGCCACCAATTCCAAATCCCAACAAGATAATCTGTTTAGCATTTAATTATGTAGACCATGCAAAAGAACAGGGATTACAAGCACCTGAAGATCCTGCCATCATCATAAAACCACGTACTGCTCTAAACAGTACCAACTCAGATATCATATGCCCGGATTTTGTTACACAGTTAGATTACGAGATAGAATTAGCCTTGATTATCGGTAAAAATTGCAAAAATATTAGCGTAGAGGATGCTAAAAATGCAATATTCGGTTATATGATATTCAATGATGTATCTGCAAGGGATATTCAATTCAAAGATAAACAATTTACCAGAGGGAAAAGTTTTGATTCATTTGCCCCATGTGGACCATGGATTACAACATCTGATGAAATTCAAAATCCCCAAAACCTAAAGATGATTACTAAAATTAATGGTGAAATAAGACAAAATTCTTCTTCAAGTAACATGTTCATCAAGATCCCAGAAATTATTTCAAAAATTTCTAAAGTCATGACTTTGGAAAAAGGAGACATCATCTCTACAGGTACACCTGCAGGAGTAATGTTAAACAAACCAAATGCAGTATTTTTGAAAGATGGGGATAAAGTAGAAATGGAAATTGAGAATTTGGGAATTTTAAATAACACAATTAAGATTGTAAAATCAAATTAAACTAATGATTTCTTCATCAAATTAAATGAAATTTTATATTCTAATGAATCAAAAGTTGGTAATTTTTCTTTGGTTAAAATTTGAATTCGTTCATAATTTTCATCTACAGCGTAATTTTGTAAAAATGAGAGTATTTGTAATGTAGAATCATCAGAATTTGAAAATAAAGTAACAATCAAAGTCTTTTCAAAATGATCAGATGCAATAAAAATTGCAAGTGAATTCTCATCACCTACACTAGATTTGACAATACTATTTTGCTCATAAAATGATAACAACGTATCATCATCAATTGGAAGCCATCTCCAAGATTTCACATAATGTGAATAAAATTGACGATTAAGAGATTTTTCAAAATATACATTATGATTTGGATTAATTTTTGGATCAAGAGAATAAAAATTCCAAGTTTGTAAAATTCCATAATTTAAAGAATTAGCCAATAAAAGGGATGCAGAATTTTCAGTATCTATCAGCATATAAGATAGCAAGGCATTTTTTTCTTTTCCTACAGTTTCAGCATGCTTTACTAGATCAGATGCAATCTTTTGGCGACGAAAACGTGAATCAATTCTAATTCCTTCAATCCAAATTTGATTCTCCGAGTAAAATGCATGACAAATTCCAACTGGTGATTGTTTTTTACCTAAAAACAAATGACCTTCAGATAACCAAAAATCCCAAACTTGTTCCACATAGTCACCCCATGAGAAAGTATTTTTACAGAATTTTAAAACCGGAATTTTATCTAAAGTATTTGCTTCTCTAATAATCATTTTTTTCATATACGAAAAAATATTAAGAATAATCAAATAAGAATTCCTATGGGAAAAATTATTGCCGGTAAAACTGCAGATATTGCACCTGGAAAAATGATCAAGGTAACAATTGATGGAAGAGATATCTTAGTTGCAAATATCAATGGAGATTATTGTGCAACAGATGACTCATGTACTCATTCGGGTTCCAGCCTATCTGAAGGGAAGTTAGACGGATGTACGATTACTTGTGGATGGCATGCAGCAGAATTTGATTGTAAAACTGGGAAATTAGTTAAATTTCCAGCAAAAATCAGAGATTTGACATCGTATAATGTTGTAGTGGAATCAGATAATGTCTTTATAGAGATGTAACTATATACCTCTGCAATTTTTAATAAAAAGTGTAAAAAATGGTAGATGACGCTCAGAATAAAGAATCGATGAAAGGAGCAATTGACACATTAAATCAAATTGTTTCAAGTAATTCAACCCCAAAAACAATAAAAAAAGTAATTACAGATTTGATTGCAAATCTAAGTAGTCAAGAATATTCATTATCAGTTAGAGCTGCAAATACAATTAGTCTTCTAGATGACGTTACACAAGATCCCAACATGCCTTCATACGTTAGAACACAGTTATGGCAAGCAGTTTCAAAATTAGAAAGCATAAGAGAATAAATTCTCGTTTATCACAATAATATTAATGAAAATTGAAGATTATTTAGAAACATTACCAAATAATTTACTTAGTGGGGAAGATGCTTATCTATCAGAAAAATCATTTAGAGAGATTTTTAAATTTGCAGGTTTAGACAAAGACGATATTTTTTATCATTTAGGTTGCGGTAATGAAAAAGGAATTGAAATAGCATCTAGTGAATTCAAAGTTAAGAAAGCTATAGGAATTGATAACAATTTAGAAAAAATTAAACAAGCAAAAAAAAATCTTAAAGATAAAAATATTCAAGCAGAATTAATTTGCCAAAACATAGAAGAATCAGATATTTCAGATGCTTCAATAATTTTATTTTGGTTTACAGATGAAAATATAATAAATCAAATGTTAGAAAAATTTGAAAATCTGAAGTCAGAAACAAAGATAATTACAATTTGGGGGCCTCTTCCAGATTGCCTTCCAGATCAAGTGGATTTTCCATACATTGTCAATAAAGTTCCATTCAAAAAAGCACAAAATATGCAAGAACAATTGTTAGCTATTTTTGGTGTAAAATGTGTAGATTTTATCACAGCATGGGAATTTGCAGAAAGATATACGAAATCCATAGGCACTCCAGAAATTAAAAATGATCGATTTTTGACAATCATACAAACATTGATAATTTGGATTAATGCAAAAAAACTAGGAGTGGTATGTGGAGATGAGGTTCCAGAATCCATCCAAACTTACATGGATATCATGAAAATGCATTTTGACATAGATTTCGAACACCTGTTAAAAGAATAATCTGTGTAATCCTTTTATTTTGTTTTTATATGAATAAAATATGGAAGGAAGGATTAACATCAATGTTTCGGCCGTAGATTATGATAAAACTAGTAAAGCATTAACTCATCAATTATCACTCTTAGAAGAGATGGTCCACAGTCAAGAAGATTTTGTTATGACAGATTCAGAATTTGCTTTTGGTTGGCATTTTTTTGTGTTAAGTGTAAGCAAATCATTGGTACAAAAATTAGTAGAAATGATGGGATCCGATTTTGAGAAATTAAAGGGAAAAGGAACTGAAAAGAAATTTTTATCATGGTTAACAAAAAATATAGAGAGTAGATCTCCCAGATTCAAGCTTGCAATTAAAGAGGAGATGGAATCTAGTAAATTCGGTATTTTTTAAAATGACAGAGTACCTAGAGACGACTTGCCAAGTTAGTTCAAGGACCTTACAATTTTAGGCATGAAATCTCAGAGATTCGAATTAAAGAATAAAAAATAGTCACTTTCTAACTGGTGATTGGATTGACCTCGGTATGGACCTAAATAATTTCGTTTTATCAAATGGTCGGCATCTGTTAAGATTGTTCTAGAACAAATCAGAAAATCCAAAGTAAAATGGATTAGAATACAATTTTGTAATCCTTTTGGGTTATTACATCAGCTTAGCATTCCATCAGCAGAGATAAATACAAAATCTTTTGTCGATGGCCTTCAATTAGATGACAGTTCCATAGCAGGATTTACAGATATTGAAAAATCTGACATTATACTTATTCCTGATCCCACTACCTTTGCCATTTTACCAGACTATTTTGATACTGATCACCATGACATACCATACATTTCAAAATCTGCCAGAATGTTTGCATTTGTACACGAAGGTTATGATGGAGGACAATTTCCTCTAGATTCTAGATTTATAATACAAAAAGCAGAAAATTTTGCAAAAAAATCAGGATTTGAAAAAAGTTATTGGGCTGCAGAACTAGAATTTTTCATATTTGATGAAATACTAGATCAAAAAAATAGATCACCTATTATTTCAAAAGAAGATCAATGGATTTCAAGTAACACCGAAGATAGAATAAATTTTAAAAAAGGATATTATCGAGACTCTCCCTCTGATGCCTTAGTAAATTTTAGAGATAAAGTCTGTGACGTGTTGCAAGAAAATTTTAAAATAAAAACAATTGCACATCATCACGAAGTAGCAACAGCAGGGCAAAGTGAAATTGTTCTTGCCCACACTGGACTAGTAGAAATGGCAGACAGATTTGTTATTGGAATGAAGACAATTCGTGAGGTTGCCTCCAAGAGAGGTAAAATTGCAAGCTTTAATCCCAAACCGATACATGAAGACAATGGCTCTGCAGTGCATATCAATTAGAGCCTCTGGAAGACAAACAAAAAAGGGTCGTTTAATGCGTTTTATGATGCTTCTGAGAAATATGTTGAATTAAGCCAAACTGCATATTATTACATTGGAGGACTTTTGGAGCATGCAAAAGCTCTTTGTGTAATTACAAACCCTACACATCAATCATACAAACGACTTGTCCCAGGATATGAGGCCCCAACCAATATCGCTTGGGGGAAAATGAATCGCTCAGTTAGTGTACGAATTCCATCACATAACAAAAAAAGACCTGAAAGTAAAAGAATAGAGTATAGGCCTCCAGATCCTACATCTAATGTTTATCTTGTAGAGTCTGCCCTTTTGCTTGTAGGTTTGGACGGGGTGAAAAAGAAGATACAACATCCTGATCCAGTTGATGTGAATACCTATAAATTATCAGACAGTGAAATGAAAAAATTCTCAATAACAAAACTTCCAACTTCTTTGAATGAATCAATTGCTGCACTATTATCTGATAACAATTTTCTCAAACCTATACTTGATGATGATTTCTTTGAAATATATCTGAGTAATTTGAAGATACTAAAATGAAGATTTGTATTGAGGTTAAATTAAAAACAAATATTGCTGAAAGAAAAATAAGACACAGAGATATTTAGAGTGAAATCAAAATCTCATTCTTTAAAATAATAATAATCAAACTCAAAGATCTTTTGATACTGGATATGGTTTTTGGTTTTCTTAAAGATATGCTACTTACAAATATTTTATCGTGATTATGTTTCTGCTTTCTAAGGATATCATGTTGTTAAATTATTTTTAGAACATTTGCAACTACAATCATACATACCAGCTTTTCCCATACACTGATCATGATGTTCATT
>Ga0224512_10002200_pt1 | contig 18058 bp, 19 predicted proteins | sample SF_May12_sed_USG_4_FD_169103 | JGI IMG/M metagenome (GOLD analysis project Ga0224512, IMG submission 169103) | Sediment microbial communities from San Francisco Bay, California, United States - SF_May12_sed_USGS_13 | ecosystem: Environmental > Aquatic > Marine > Sediment | place: USA... | reverse complement strand
AGCAGGCTCAACAGTAGAAAGAGGTTCATGTCCAGCGCCGGACAAACGGTTTGGTTGGGATTAGCCAGCGACTACGACGCCCGTAGATCTTATAGCAAATGTCCGTAAACGGTCTATCTAAATTAGCTTCGCGGGAAGTAAGATCACACGACCATCGAGTTAATCACCGTCCCGCTGCCCCCGGGGACGTCCTGGGCAAGAAGGGTCACGCCGCGCTTGACGAGTTCACGTAGCAACTGCCGGTCTTCCTCGGTGAGAAAGACAAACGGTAAAAGCTCTTGAGCACCATCTCGATAGTGCAACCCGCCGATGTTTATGTTATCGAGCTGAACGCCTTTCAGCACCATGGTGTAGGCGTCTTTCACCGACTCGAATAGCATCAACACCGCTTCATTCTTGTAGAGATTGTTCAAGAGCTCGACGGCGGTCTCCTCGAGAGTTAGAAACGAGACCTTGATGTGTGGCGGTACGCTGGCAGTGTAGAATTTTCTTTCCCAGGAATTCTTGGCAATGCGGTCATTCGCGATAGCGATACGGTCCGGTTTCAGTACCCTCGACCAGCCGAGCACCACTTGTCCGTGGATCAAACGGTCATCTATGCGAACCAAACTTAGCGGCATCAGCTATTCGTCGAATCCAGTACTCTAATGCTATCAAAGCTCCGCTGCACGATCGCAGCCATAAGCTCATCGAAGGGCACTTCATCACGTTTATTGAGAAAGGCCAATATCATGGGAAGATTGACACCAGTGATGACCTGCATCAAGGGCCGGTCACCTACCGTCTTCAGACACGCGTGTGTACAGCTACTACCGATAAAGTCCACAAAGATGATACACGATGAACCGCCCACTGCATCGATCAACGACTCGATTTCCTGCGCCAGCACTTGTGGAGACTTCGACGCGTTTGATAGAGCATGGCAATGGTCGAAAGCACCGTAGATCATCCCCGCGGTATGCAGGAGTTCTTCGGCGAGCTTTCCGTGTGTTACAACAATCCCAGTAACCATCAGGTATTTTTCGCGCTCAAGCCAAACCACTCACTACTCGGTATCGTAGCGCAGGTAGTGCCGTGTCTGTCGGTCGCTCTCCATCTGATCTATAAGCATGCGGTTGAACCGCTCCGCTGCATTTATACCGTAGACTTTGAGCATGTGATTCATAGCGATGACTTCAGAGATAACGGTAATGTTCTTGCCCGGGTACAACGGCAGCACAATTTGCGGTATCTCTACGCCGAGTATGGTCGTGTGCCTCTCCGTCAGCCCCTCCCTCTCCCAGTGAGTTTTGGAATCCCATTGTTCGAGGTGAACCTCCACCTCCAGCCGTTTCTGTACACGGATCGCCCGAATCCCGAACAGTTCCTGAACGTTTATGATGCCGATGCCCCGAATCTCCATAAAATGTTGCAAGTGTTCCTGTCCTCTACCGATGATTATATCATCCGCCTTCCGAATCACCTCTACAGTATCATCACCGACAAGGCGATGACCTCTTTCAACCAAATCGAGCGCAATCTCGCTCTTGCCAATGCCACTTCGCCCCGTGAACAAAAGGCCCACGCCGTAGACATCCACGAACGTTCCGTGTACGACGTCACTCGGCGCAAAGACCTCATCGAGATACTTTGTGAGTTCGTGGATAAAAGGTGTGGTGAACATACTGGTACGAAGCAGCGGCACACCACGTTTTGTGGCCAACGCCACAAGGTCCTCAGGAACCTCTAGCTGGCGGGTAACGATAATGCACACCAGGGGCATGCTGAATAAGTTCTCGATATCGCGCCGCCGCTCGCCCGAGTTCCGCGTGTTCAAGTAGAGAATCTCGGTTTCGCCGAGTATTTGGATGCGCTCGTTGAGAAAATTCTGCATAAAGCCGGTAAGCGCCAAGCCGGGCCTGTGGATGTCCGGTGCGATTATCGGTAGTGGGCCCTCCAATGAATCACCAAGTGTTTCGAGCGCGAATACGTCGTTCTTGGCTTCGAAAAACTCCTTAACCGAAAGCACTTTCTTCTGCATGGTCAAGCCTCGATAATACCAATCGTGCCATCTTCGCGTCTGTAAAGGACGTTGAGACGATTCGTGATGCGATTCGAGAAGATACTAAACCCTTTGCCATTTTCAGCAAGCAAGGACACGGCCTCCTCCATCGTCATCTTTTGAAATTCAATCGGATCCGCGGGAATAATCTCGTTCTCAACGCTCGTTTGGGATTCTGTCGGCTGTTCGGGTGGTAGATGCGCCTCCCTAGGCGTACGCTTCTTGGGCTTTTTCTTATAAAGCTTTCCTTTGTGTTTGATCAACTGGCGTTCGAGTTTTTCGGCGACGCGATCCACCGATGTGTACATGTCTTCCGACGTCTCGTGACCCACGATATCGCGGCCATTCACATGCAAAGTAACTTCGACCAAGTGTCGATATTTTTCCAGGGCAAAAATGATGTGGGCACTCACAATGTTATCGAAATATGTGGTCAGATTTTGAATCTTGGACTCTGCATACTCCTTGAGCGCCGGTGTCAGTTCGTAATGCCTTGAAGTCGTCGTAATTTTCATTCCACACCTCTCTCGCAAGTAATTGACATCACAGTACACACGGGCAGCCAGCGCCCGGCGGTTTTGGGACCACAACTATGGATGCGGCTACCTCGGAGGACGAGACTTAAAGCTGAATGTTGCTGGAAGTGAAGGCTAGTCAGTATTGAGGGTTTGTATGTCACGCCAAAGTATGTGCTCTATATAAAGCGAAAAACGCTTTGGTCGTCTAAGTCTTTCTGACTACTATTAGTATAACGGAATCGCTTCAGATTTTCCAAGGTTTTTGGAGACCTCTAGTACTCCTTGCGCATCCTCGCAGGGAGAATGTTGAGCTGTTCCCTATATTTGGCCACCGTTCGCCTCGCGATGTTCAGCCCCCCGGACTTGAGCATATCGGCTATCCTTTGATCACTCAAAGGGTTATGAGCATTCTCTGCCTCGATAATGCGCCTGATCCTGTCTTTGGCGCTCTTGGCAGAAATCTCGCTGCCGTCCTGGGTGCCAAGGCTGCTCGAAAAGAAGAACTTCAGCTCGAAGACACCGCGCGGCGTTTGCACGTATTTGTTCGTCGTTACACGACTTACAGTGGACTCGTGCATATTGATCTCGCTGGCCACCTGTTGCAGGGTCAGCGGCCTAAGGAAGGCCGTGCCCTTTTCAAAGAATTCGTGCTGTTTCTCGACAATGCATTCCATGACCTTCACCATGGTTCGCCGGCGCTGTTCGATTGTTTGTATGAGCCACCGTGCCGACTTCAACCGGGACTGGATAAACTCCCTGGTTGCCTTGCCGCCATCATCTTTGTTGTCCTTGAGCAATTCTTCCTGGTATGCATGGCTAATGCGGAGTCGCGGGATATTCTTGTCGTTGAGATAGATAACGTATTTGTCGTCGACTTTCTCCACAACGAGGTCGGGGATCACGTACTGTGGATCTCCCGCCATGATCTCGAGGCCGGGTTTTGGGTCCAGCGAGCTGATCGTCTTGCACTGGTTCTGAATCTCCTGCACGGGTATCTTGAGCTTCTTACCGATCTCGAGATATTTCTTCTGCTTGAAATCGTTGAAGTGGTCCTTGATGATCTTAGCGGCCAAGGAATCCTGCAATCCTCTGGTCCCCAACTGGATGAGCAAACACTCTTGCAGGTTCCGCGCACCCACCCCGGAGGGATCGAATGTCTGTATGATGCTAAGGACGCGCTGCACCTCGTCCACCGATATGTCAAAAGTCGCCGCTACCTCCTCCAGCTCACACGTCAGGTAACCACTCTCATCCAGACTGCCAATGATATAGTCTCCGATATCGAGCGTTCGCTGGTCGTCGGTCGCAATCCTCAGCTGGCCGACTAGCTGGTCGTTGAAAGATCGCTTGGCAATAGGAACACGTTCGAAAAATTCTTCCTGCATCTCTTCGCCCAACCCGTAGCCTATCTCAAATCCATCTTGGAAATACTCTCCCCAGTCGATGGTCTCCTCTTTGTCATCGCCGTCTTTTCCGTCCGCCTTGGCAGTTTCAGCCTCCTGCTGTCGATCCTCCTCTTCCTGAACCTCCAGGAAGTCCTCCACTTCCTCCAGAAGTGGGTTTTCCATGATCTCTTGCTTGAGCATTTGCTGGAGTTCGATCGCGGGCATCTGCAATAGCTTCAACGCTTGTTGAAGCTTGGGTGTCATTACCAATTGCTGTTTCTGCCTGAGATGTAAGCCGATCTTCATTTCCATGGCAACTACCTAACGCGGTTTCTCAAAGCCGAAATGCCTCACCGAGGTAAATCTCCCTAACCTCGGCATCTTCCGCCAGCTCACCCGCTGACCCGGATCGTTTGATACTACCCTCGTACATCACATAGGACCGATCTGTGATGCTCAACGTGTCACGAACATTGTGGTCGGTAATAAGAATGCCGAGTCCTTTGTCCTTGAGCTTCTTGACGATGCGCTGAAGATCCGCCACTGCTATCGGATCGATGCCGGCAAATGGCTCATCGAGTAACATGAACTTCGGTTCCGTTACCAATGCACGCGTGATTTCGACCCGGCGTCTCTCTCCTCCCGACAACTGGTAACCCATGCTCTTACGGAGATGAGAGATGTCGAGCTCATTCAACAGCGACGATAGCCTCTCCATCCTCTCCCCTTTGCTAACAGGCAGAGTCTCCAAGATGGCAAGCAAGTTTTTTTCTACCGACAGCCCGCGAAATATCGACGGATCCTGGGCCAAATACCCAATCCCTGTGCGGGCTCTCTTGTACATGGGCTCCTTGGTGATTTCGCTCTCGCCAAAAAAGATGCGCCCGGCACTGGGCCGGATCATGCCGACGATCATATAAAATGTCGTCGTTTTACCGGCTCCGTTTGGACCAAGCAAGCCGACAATTTCGCCAGCGTTAACCTGTATACTAACGTTATCGACAACACGTCGTTTGCCGTAGACCTTAACAACACCGTCGGTACGAACAAAGATGTTTTTCGGCAGGCTGTTTTGCACCATCACTGCGCTATCTCTCCGCGTTCGTCGATTATGATGGCTCGGACATCACGCTTGATATCGACCGAGTTTAGATTCGGATCGCATTCCAGCCCACGCCCGGTTATCACATCTTTGCCCCGAGTGAGCTTGACAAACGATTCGCTGAGAATCTTGTCCAGCTTGTTATTCCAGAAAAGGCTGTCGGTTTCTAGCTTATCACCGTCAACCGACTCTACCTGAACATTTCCGAACGCCAGCATGTCCCGAGTTTCCTCGGAATACTCGCCTGACTGTGAGACAAGCGTTGTCTGGAGTTCTCCCTCGGCGCTGAAAAACTCGATTACCGGATTTTCCAGGAGAACCAGCTTCTCCTTGCTGTAACGGTTGGCTCGCGGAGCGGACAGCTTCCATTGCACCAAGCCACTGTCGCTTTCCAGAGTGACAAAATCTGTAAACACCTCATCCGGCGATTTTTCGTTGCTGGAGGCAAGCTCCTCGGTCGTGTCGCTTGAGCACGCAGACAGCATCAAGCCAAACAACAACACGCAACATAGCCAGCTAATTCGCCGATGCATAGCCGACTTCCATGTTAAATTCATCGCGCCATCGCCTGTGAAACCACACCCACTGCTTTGGGTCGAACCGAATCAAATCCTCGATCGCCCTCGAGCATTTCTCTGTAGTCACTTCCACCTGTTGGTCACGGGGTAACGAACCCTGGCACTCGATCGGGGGAAGAATTCGAATCAAGTGTTTGCCAGGCTGGTTCATGTATATGGCCATCGGCAAAATAAGTGCCCCCGTCATATGTGCCATTCTCGCGACGCCCGTGGGCGTGTGCGCGGGTCGGTTGAAGAACGGCACATAAATCCCATCTACCCGCGTATGCTGATCGATCAAAACCGCTAGGAAACCATTGTTACGCAGGATACGCAGCATTTCCTTGGCTCCTCGATCGCGATCCACCGTTCGGTACCCCATCGTCTGTCGAATCTTGATGAGCTCACGGTCCAAGCGTTTCTCCCAAAGCTCGCGACCCACCACGTTGACCGCATAACCCTGGGTCGCCCAGTAAGCCGCCAGCAACTCCCAGCAGCCGATGTGCCCGGTGATTACAAGCACTCCCCGGTTTGCGTCGCGCACCCCTTCAAGATGCTCCCGACCTTCAACGCGTTCCACGAGCGAACTGATGCGCTCTTTGGAGCTTCCCGCTAGCTTCAAGAATTCGAACACGTTTCGTCCCAGCGACTTGAACATCGCGCGAGTCATTGCCTCGCGGATCGGTCTGTCAGTCTCCGGAAAGGCAATCTCGAGGTTCGATACCGCCCGGGCGTGATCCTCACGAAGCAAGAGCCCTGCCGCTCCACCCATAGCCGAGAAGACTTCAAAGCCGGTCCTTCGGGGCAATACGCGGGCCAAACGCATCAAACCCTTGGTCGCGACCACCTCCAGATTTCTTTTGATTTTTTTTCGCCGCCGCAACGATTTTCCCCATTATTTGGCCTGTACGGAAAGCTGCCGGTCGCATCGCGAATCGCAAAAAACCTTTGCACTTAAATAGTTAGCACACGAACGGCGAGTAGTCAAGCAAATACTGTGCCGGAAAACCGTCATGAGACCGCTTGGTGACCCTTGGGGAAGAATTGGGAACCGATCGGTCATGCGCAGTGCGGTCAAGCGCGGGTCGGATATTCCGACCTCGGGTTCTATTCCACCCCAAGACCGGCTTTGAGGATATCGTGAAGATGGAGTATACCGACGGGTAGACCGTCTTCATCGGTAATAAAATACATCGTGAGCGGCCCCGACGGGTTCATCTCCATCGAATTCAGCGCCACGGCTGCCAACACATTGCCGCCGACGGTCTTGGGATTCGGTGTCATGACTTTGTGGACGGGAACGTCGATGGCGTTGGGGTTGCGGACCAAGATACGTTTGAGATCGCCGTCGGTGATGATCCCGCGCAGTATTCCCTCCTCGTCCTGTACGCCGACGCAGCCCACAGATTTGGAAATCATCTCGAAGAGGGCGTCCCGAAGTACAGTGCCAGAACCGACCAAAGGAACGGCTGCACCGGTTCGCATCAACTCCCTAACGCGCAAGGTGAGTCGCCTGCCAAGGATTCCACTCGGATGATTCTTTGCAAAATCTTCCACTCTAAAATCTCGACGTTTCATGAGCGCGCACGCCAGGGCATCGCCCATGACCAGCGCCGTCGTTGTGCTAGTTGTGGGCGCAAGATCCAACGCGCATGCCTCATGGTCCACATGACAGCTCAATACGATATGGCTGTGTTTGGCCAGGTGCGAGTCGGCGTTGCCGGTGATTGCGATGATGGTCACACCGAGCTTGCTAAGAGAGGGCTGCAGCTGTCGAAACTCATCGCTCATCCCGCTATTGGAAATGAACAAGACCACATCCTCTTTACTCACGAGGCCAAGATCGCCGTGCGCAGCCTCGACCGGGTGGATATAGAAACTCGGCGTACCGGTACTTGTAAAGGTGGCGGCGATCTTCTTGCCAATGAGTCCCGATTTACCCACACCCGATATGATCAAGCGCCCCTTGCAGTCGTAAATTGACTCAACGGCTCGGTGAAAGTCGTTGTCGAGACGTGATTGGACTTTTCTTAGGCCCTCAATCTCGTCGCTGAACACCGTTCTTGCAATGTCAATGTCCTTCTGCACCCGTTTGCGGTCCTGGGCCGTTTCTGCAGCGTCACTCGGCGAACCCACTTTGGGCGATGCATTGGCTGACAGCTTTGATTCCATTATTAGATTCCTTACCGCCCCAGTATCCTGTGCTCGCTGGCGCACAGCTCACGCGCGAGTACAAATAGTTGATGGCTCTGTTCAAGCAAACGGCTCAGCTCCGCGAACGGCAGCATCGATGCCGCGTCGCTCCTCGCCGTGGACGGCTCGGGATGCGTTTCCACAAAAAGACCGTCGCACGGCACTGCTGCAGCTGCCCGCGCCATGGTGGCTGCCAGCTCGGGTTCGCCACCGGATCTGTCACCCAGTTCGCTGGGCTTTTGCAGACTGTGCGTGACATCGAAAATAATGGGACACCCAAACGCGCGCATGCGCGGGAAACTGCGAAAATCAACCACCAGATCCTGGTAGCCAAAGGTGGTCCCGCGCTCCGTCAGTAACACGTCCTGGCCGCCGGCCATTCTCACCTTGTCGACGGCAAGCCCCGCGGCTTGTGGAGACAAAAACTGTCCCTTTTTTATATTGACGGCTCGACCGGACCTGGCGGCAGCCTCGAGCAAACTGGTCTGACGCGACATAAATGCTGGGATTTGGATGACGTCGAGCACCTCGGCGGCAGGACCTACCTCGGCCGAGGAATGGACATCCGACAAAACAGGGCATCCTACTTTGGACTTCACCTTGTCCAGAATCTCGAGCCCCTGCTCGAGTCCCGGGCCGCGATAACTTACGGATGAACTGCGATTATCTTTAGAGTAGCTCGCCTTAAAAACAAACGTATACTTCTGCACAATGGGAAGCGACGCGATCTGATCCGCCAACTGGAGAGCACTTGTCTCATCCTCGATCACACACGGACCAGCGATTAAGATCGGCGGAGCATTTTCGTCAATAGTAATATCCCGGATACGAATCGACTTCATTTTTCTTGCCTTAAGATTACTACGAGTTGATGGCACTGCGGTCATCCAGTGTCGATCCCATCGCCTGGAATTTGGCTGCCTTGACCAGAGCTTTAAACAACGGATGGGGCTTGGTAGGACGGCTTTTCAGTTCGGGGTGAAATTGCACAGCAACGAAGAACGGATGGTCACTCAGTTCAATCATTTCGACCAGGTGGTCGTCCGGAGATGTTCCCGATATGACCAATCCATGCTTCTCAAATACTTCGCGGTATTGATTATTGACTTCCCATCGATGCCGATGCCTTTCCGCCACCTCAAGCTCACCGTAACATTCAGCCGCACGAGTGCCGGGTTTTATCTTGCACGAGTACGCCCCCAAACGCATCGTTCCGCCCTTGCTACCATCGCGCTCCTGGTCTTCCATAAGATCGATAACAGCATTCGGACAACTTATGTCAAATTCCGAACTGCCCGCGTCTTCGATCCCGCACACGTTCCGGGCAAACTCGATCACCGCACTCTGCAGCCCCAGACAAATACCCAGAAACGGAATCCTTTGCTCCCGGGCGTATCGAACCGCTTCCAGCTTGCCTGGTATACCCCGCTCACCAAACCCTCCGGGAACCAGAATCCCGGAAACGTCGCGGAGGATCTGGTCGGCGTCATTTGCCTCCAGATCTTCCGCGTCCACCCAGCGTATCTGAACACCGACGTCGTTGTGGATACCTGCATGCGTAAACGCTTCTATTATCGATTTGTAGGCATCACGCAGGTGCACATACTTTCCACAAACGGCGATTGACACCTCGCTCTCTGCGTCGTTGTGTCTCTTCAATAGCTGTATCCACTCGGTGAGGTCGGGCGGAGGCGCTTCAATACGCAGCAGCTTGACAACCGCCTCATCGAGCCGCTCCTTTTCGAGCTGGATAGGCACTTGATAAATCGATGACACATCCCGGGCTTCGATAACCGCGTCTTCGCGAACATTGCAGAAAAGCGCGAGTTTCTGCCGGATATCCCGGTTGAGCGGCACTTCGGTCCGACAAAGCAGAATATCGGGTTGTATACCAATTTCTCTCAGCTGCCTCACGCTATTCTGTGTCGGCTTGGTTTTCAGTTCTTTGGCGGCTCGAATATAGGGGACCAGAGTAAGATGGATAAAAATGCAGTTCTCTGCGCCCAATTCAAGTCTCAGTTGGCGCGTTGCCTCGAGGAACGGCTGACTTTCAATATCACCCGTTGTACCCCCGATTTCAGTGATGATTACATCCGGCGGACTATCCGCTTTGCCCACTGCCCGAATCCGGGCTTTGATCTCGTTTGTGATATGCGGGATAACTTGGACGGTCTTGCCCAGATAACCGCCTTCTCTCTCCCGATTGATGACCGCTTGATATATCTGGCCGGTGGAAACACTGTGCTTTTGCGTCAAGTCAGTATCGATAAAACGCTCGTAATGGCCGAGGTCCAGATCGGTCTCCGCACCGTCCTCGGTTACAAAGACCTCACCGTGTTGAAACGGACTCATGGTTCCGGGATCGACGTTGATGTAAGGATCAAACTTCTGAATAGTGACTTTCAGCCCGCGCTGTTTGAGGAGAAGACCCAAAGATGCGGCGGCTATACCTTTCCCCAGCGAAGAGACCACTCCGCCTGTGATAAAAACGTACTTCAATCTTCGCACCTCAGTTTCTTCATCGTGTTGTCACCTACGGTCTGCGCTGCCGAAATAACTCATAGAGGATATGTATTGGTCAAGGCTTTTTCAACACTTTTCGTATCCGCGGGTACATCAACGCCGATGGTCGAATACTCTGTCTTTATCACCTGAATCTTCATACCGTATTCCAACGCGCGCAGTTGTTCGAGACCTTCGGTCTTCTCCAGCCGCGTGGGTGCCGCGGCGGTGAATCGCAGCAGCGACTCTCTCGTGAACGCATATATTCCGATATGTCGATAGCACTCTCGATCCACCACGTCTTTTTTCGCGCCAAAAAAAGGAATAGCCGCACGTGAAAAGTAAAGGGCGCGATTCGATCCATCCATTACCACCTTGACGACGTTGGGGCTGTTGATCTCGTCGGCGCTCGAGATCGGATGGCAAGCCGTTACAATATCGATAGGCTGAACGCCGTTATCCTCATCGCCGCGGGCTGAAGGTGACAGAAGGTCGCTCTCGCTCGACTTCCGAGCAGATTTACTCAGCAATGGATCAGCCAAGTGCGCTGACGCGAGAGGAGAGCGAGAGCGACCTTCTGTCACCTTCGGCCCTCCGGTACGCGTCGGGCGATCACCCTTTAGCACTTCGATCATCTCTTCGACCAGGGAAGGGGGAAACAGAGGTTCGTCGCCCTGCAGATTTACGACGTAATCATCATCCAGCGCACTGGCGACCTCCGCCACACGATCGGTGCCCGTGCAGTGATGTGAGGAGGTCATCACAACCTCACCGCCGAACTTATGAACGGCAGACGCGATGTGATCGTGGTCGGTAGCGACCACCACCCGAGAGATTCCTCGGATTACGCGGGCACGTCGATACACCCACTCGATCAACGGTTTGCCAGCAATCACGGCCAGGGGCTTGCCGGGGAAACGTGACGAATGGTAGCGAGCGGGTAGAACGACAACGACGCGGGCACAGGTCATCTGGACCTCGCTTGTTCGCAGTGATCCACGTTGGTTGATCGAGGGGAGAGAGACAGTGGGGGCGGCAACAGATTGTGGAGGACGCCAGACAAGGCTGCTGGCTCGGCCTTAGGCAACCTGAAACACACTGACCTTTTTCTTCTTGCCGCTGGTCTCGTACCGAACTACTCCATCTACTCTTGCGAAGAGCGTATCATCGTGGCCCTTGCCAACATTGTCGCCGGGGTGAATTCGCGTTCCACGTTGGCGGACAAGGATGCTACCGGCGGTGACTCGCTGCCCCGCGTAACGCTTCACACCCAGCCGTTTACTCTGGCTGTCACGACCGTTTTTTGTACTACCCAAGCCCTTCTTATGAGCCATATGCCATCACCTTCTTGGAATGGTACTATTTGGGGAGAGTCTTGATGATGATCTCAGTATAATTCTGGCGATGTCCCCGGGTCCTCTTGTAGTTCTTTCTTTTTTTCTTCTTGAATACCACGATCTTCCTGTCACGGCCGTGCCGGACGACCTCCCCATCTATCGCCTTACCATCCAGGTAGGGCTGCCCGATCGTTACTTTCTTGCCGTCCGAAAGGAGCAGCACCTTGTCGAAGGACACCGAACTGCCCACCTCGGCGTCCAACTTGGGCACCCGCAGCACCGCCTTGGCCATAACCCTGCACTGACTGCCGGCCACGTCTACGATCGCGTATTTCTCCATGGTACCGTCCTTAATCCCATAAAAACTAGTAAGATAACCTTCTTCTAATATAGAAAAAACCCGCAAATGTCAAGACACTTCTTGCATCAAATCGCGGAAAGAGCTTAGAGAAACAAGCTTGAAGTCCTCTCGATGAAGCCTGGGGTCGTCTTGAATCTCGATTTTCATACGGTATTGTCTCTCCATCGCATCGAGAATTGTCCGTCTTTCCTCTTCCATGTAGAGCGCAAGGGATGAATTGACCCGTAGTTGCACGCGTTTTTCTTTGGTCTTCGATCCCACGCGACGGATCGACTGCTCGATCTTGTTGGCTAGCGAGTCGTACGAGAGCACCTTGCCGGTACCCTTGCAATACGGGCACTCATCGCTAAAAAAGTGCAGCAGACTGGGTCGCACCCTCTTGCGACTCACCTCGACCAGTCCCAGCTCGCTCACGGCGAACGCCTTGGCCCGGGACCGGTCTTTCCTGAGACTATGACGGAGTTCCGCCAGCACCTTGCGTCGGTTAGCCTCACGCTCCATATCGATAAAGTCGATGACGATGATACCCCCGATATCGCGCAGACGGAGCTGTCTTGGTATCTCCCTCGCGGCAAGCATGTTGGTCTCGAAAATGGTCTCTTCCTGGTCTTTCTTACCCACAAAGCGACCCGTATTGACATCGATCGCCACCAACGCTTCGGTCGGATCGATAACGATGTATCCACCCTTTTTTAACCATATCTTACGATCGAGGGTCTTCTCGATCTCGCGTTCGATGTTGAACTTGTCAAAAATCGGCGTTTTATCTCTGTAATGCTTGACCCGTGAACATAGATCCGGGCTAAAGGTCTTTAGATACTGGATCAGCTTCTTGTATTCCCTGTCACTGTCAATGAGGATGCGATCCACGTCGTCCGTCATCACGTCACGGACCATGCCGATCAGCAGTCCCACTTCCTCGTGTATGAGGTGCGGGGCCGTCACTTTTTCGCTACGACCTTTGACCTCCTGCCACAGCTTGTGAAGGTAGTTGATGTCGGAACCAATTTGTTTGGATTCGACACCTTCGCATGCGGTCCTGGCAATGATAGCGGCGTTCGCGGGTTTCCTGCGCGAGATCAGGTTCTTGAGCCTGGCTCTCTCCTGACGCGATTCAATTTTTCGCGATACGCCCAGATAGTTGAAATTGGGTAGATACACGACGAATCGCCCGGGGAGGGATACCTGTGTCGAAAGCCGCGGTCCCTTTGTGCCGATCGCTTCCTTGGTCACCTGAACCAGAACTTCCTGCCCCTTGCTCAGCACCTTTTCAATGGGGGGTTGGCCATTCTTGTCACGGGCATCCTTGCGCCGGCTCCTGCGCCTCGGGGTCTCTACGATATCAAAATCTTTGAAGGCTTCCATCGAACCAGCCAGGTCACCCGCGTGCAGAAAACCGGCCTTTTCGTAACCGATATCCACAAACGCCGCTTGAATGCCCGGTATGATCGCGTTCACCTTTCCGAGATAGACATCACCCACGAGCCGTCTTGATTTTGCTCTCTCGACCAGAAAATCCACGAGATCTCCATCTTCGAGTGTTGCCACTCGAATCTCGAGCGAAGTGATGTTTATGATAATTTCCTTCATAACGAATTCTGCACTACTCCTTCACTAATGGGCGAGTGGTAGACCCCACCACGTTTGACGTACAGCCCCGTTCGCACTACCCGCACGGGAGTCTCGAGCTCCTGTGAATCTCCGATGTATCGTTCGAGGAACTCGGGAAAGAGCCCTTTCCCCTGCCACATTGTGCACAGATAAGCGATGCGTAGACTACCCCCGTCTCGAGACACCTCGATCTCGAGCAATGAAGGTTCACCACCTTCGCATTCCTCACTGTTTTCCACATCTTCACGTTGGTAGTGCACACGGATATCGCTCTCTAAGGCACTTATCAGGCTGCGCCACCCTTCAACCGTTTCACCTACCCCGCTCGCGGTTTGAATAAAGTTGTCCCACTGCGGATTACACCCGTCGATCAAGCTGCCCTCATCGACGGCGACTTCGTAACGAGCCGCTTGTATATCTGCAGAGAGCTTTGGAACCGATTTCTCGACACGGGCGCACGCAAGGATTTCCAGTCCTTCCGACAATTTGGCGTTGCACCTGGAGTCGAGATCCGAGATGGGATGTTCGAGCATCACATCCAGGTACTCGTCGAGCCCCTCCCAACCTGTTCTCAGAGAAGGACCAAAGGAAAGTCGGGGATGGGGGTTGAATCCCTGCGAGTAACACACCGGGACTTCACCAGCAGCAAATGCCCGCCGAAAACCACGCAGCAGATCCCGGTGGGATGCGAAGCGGATCGCCCCGACCTTCTTGTATTTGATTCGAAGTCGAACCATGCCGATACAAACACGGCCTTAGTAGACAATAAGAGGTGTTATTGTGATGTCGACGACGTCTTCCGGCCTTCTTTCGTCCAGCATCCGCGAATGGGATGTGTACGCCCAATTTGCCGTGTCTATGCAGCCGTTTCTTCGAACACGGCCTTCCGGAGCGGCGTCGATAGGGGAACCTGATATTGACCGTTGAAGCAGGCGTAGCAAAAGTTCTCGGGATCATCGACCACCGATCTCAAATCCTCCATTGAGAGGTATTCGAGGCTGTCGACGTTGAGATACTCTTGGATCTCGCCGACCGACTGGAACGACGCGATCAGCTCTCTTCTCTCCGGCATATCAATCCCATAGAAGCAGGGGAATCTAATAGGGGGGGAACAAATTCTGAGGTGCACCTCTTTTACACCTGTTTTTCGCAGCATTCGTACCAGTTTTTTCATTGTGGAACCGCGGACGATGGAATCATCAACGACTACAACCCGTTTTCGGTTCAGTATGCCTCTTACCGGGTTGAACTTTACCCGAACATCCCCGTCCCTGAGAGATTGTTCGGGTTGTATAAACGTTCTTCCAACATAGTGATTTCGAATAAGTCCAAGTTCAAAGGGAATCCCCGATTCCTGGGCGAAACCCAAGCTGGACGTGTTGCTCGAATCAGGGACAGCGATCACGACCTCGGCGCTGACCGGATGATTCCGCGCCAGCACCACACCCAACTTCCGACGGACCTTGTCCACGTTCTCACCAAAAACAATGCTGTCCGGGCGAGAGAAGTAAATGAACTCGAATATGCACTTCGCCTGGGCAGTCGACTCTTCGGCCTGAATAGACGTTATCCCCCGCTCGTCCACAACGACGAGTTCCCCTGGCTTAACGTCTCTTACGTACTCAGCGCCGATAATATCCAGCGCGCAGGATTCGCTGGTCAAAATCACACTCTCGCCTAGACGTCCCACACACAGCGGGCGTAGGCCTAGGGGATCACGTGCTCCCATCAATCTGTCCTTTGTCATCAGGAGCAGCGAATATGCGCCGTTAACCTGCCTAACGGCGTCGACTATCATGTCTTCCACCCTGGGTTCCTGACTTCTTGCAATCAGGTGCAAGATGACTTCGCTGTCCATGGTGGTCGCAAAGATCGAACCATCTTGCTCCATCTCTTTGCGCTTCTCCAGGGCGTTGACCAGATTGCCGTTATGAGCAAGGGCCATTTTCCCGATCTTGCAGTCCACGAGCAGCGGCTGGATATTGGTCAGCGTGGGTTGGCCCGTTGTGGAATATCGGTTATGACCGATTGCCAGAGATCCGTGAAGTTTGCCCAGGCTCTCCGGGTTGTAGATCTGCGATACCAGCCCCATTCCGTGATGGCCGTAGGTCCTCACGCCGTCTGCCGATACGATGCCCGCCCCCTCTTGACCACGGTGTTGGAGGGCATAAAGACCAAGGAAGACATTTCGCGCGGCATTCGGGTGGTTGTGGATCCCAAACAAACCGCAATACTCACGCAATTGATCCGCCATGACTCTACAGGTCTATCTCTCTTAAAGACAATAAGTTGTATTGCTGGTGGTTGGGATTCAGCAGAAGCCCACGGCCTCTGCTTTCAGTGACTACGATCTCGCGTGTCACGGAGCGCGCTTCCTTCTTTGAATCCACCCGCAGCGCCAGATACCAGCGTACTCCCAGTTCGGCGACTGTCACCGGTGCCGTCGCCAACTCGGTCTCGAGCCCGCGGCCGACCGCCACTTTCTTATCGGCGTCGATGTCCTCGACCAAGATCTCCGACCTGTATATCGCAACATCTTTTAACATAACTCGATTCCGGGTTGCCTGACCATCTAAATCTTGAGGTTCGTCAAGTTTCGACCAACGCGCCACCTGCCGGTCGAGGGACTCGAGTTGCTCAACACGTGCGCCTTCCGTGTGTCGTCCACCTTCCCAGCTGCATTCAAGAAAGTACATATGCTTATTGCGGTTGTAGAAAGTGCTCTGGGTCGCCAAAAATCCAGTGAGCGATCGCACGACCGGGGCGGGGTCCGCACAAGAAATCGAGAAGCTGTAAGACTCTAACCGGTTCAATGCCAATAGTTTATCTCGATAACCCATTTTCTCCACCAGCGTGAGATATGCGGTGCTAATGACCGGATCGGCGGCCTTTAGGGCAACCCTGAGCGAGACCTCCAACTTCATGCCAGTGCCTCTCTCAACGATTCGAAAAACCCCCGTCCAGGGCCCGGGGCGAACAGCGACCCGGACCCCACTTCCGTACGCGAACGCCCCCACGAGCCCCCCACACTTCTCGGCACCTGGTGCATCCATGCAGCCCGCTCCGGGTGCGGCATGAGCGCCAGAACATTGCCGTCCGGGTTGGAGATCCCGGCGATCGAGAGCATCGACCCGTTGGGGTTCTCCGGAAAACCCGTAGCTCTGTCTCCCTTCGCGTCGGCGTAGAAAACGGCTACGCCCTCGCCTCGTTGCAACCGATTCTCCGTGTCCTCCGATGCCGTAACGAAGCGGCCCTCCGCATGCGCCATGGGAATGGGAAAGGCACCTTCTGCGCCGCTTTCGCTCATGAATTCAGTGAAAAGACACGGTGCCGGCCCTTTGCTCAGGCGAACCCAACGGCACAGGTAGCCACTCCTATCGGGCATGCGGTTGGGCGCCAGCGCCAAGTCGATGACCCCTGGATCGAAACCGGTGACCGCTCCCGCCTCAACCAGTATCTGCGCACCGTTGCAAATTCCCAACACAGGCTTACCCGCGGCCCCCGCCTCCAAGACGCCGTCCGTGATTCGATCCTTGGCGGCCACCACACCCGCGCGTATGCGATCCTGGTACGAGAATCCACCGGGGAGAACGATGGCGGCAGCCGATCTGAGTTCGCCCTGCGGCGCGTTCCAACGGAGTACGGACGCCGACAAACCGACGCTTTCCAGGACACGCACGGTCTCGTACTCACAATTCACGCCCGGAAACTGTATTACAACGACGTGTGCCTTCATTGCTCTTTCCCAAAGAGCGGATTGAGTTTTGCCCTGGACTGGTTCGCCGCCCTGAGATCCACAAGCGGCACTTCGATGGTCTCGCCGCGAAGCCGTACCATAAGTTCTTGTGAATCGCTGGTCTCGCCGAGTTCGAGCCAATGAACTCCTGCGTCGTCGAGTTCGCGTCTGAATCGGGACCAGTGCGCGGGATCGATCTCAACGACAATGCCCCCGTACTCACTAAACAAGTACGGTGACACCTGCCGCCCGTGGGGCAGGTTTTCCAGACCGATGATGCACCCGAGATCAAAGGGCGCGCTCATCATCATCATCTCGGCGAGGGTGACGAGCAGGCCACCGTGGCTTATGTCGTGTGCGGCGAGAACCATCCGATTGGCAAAAGCGTCGACCAGGGTACGAACCATCGCGCTTTCCTGTTCGAAATCGGGCAGTGGCGGATCAAGACTCTCGCTCGAAAAGAACCGTGCCGCGTATTCGCTGCCACCGATACACTGGTGCAGCGATCCCAGCAGCACCACTTTCGATCCGGCTGCTTTGAATCCCATGCTGCGGGCGACGCTGGCATCGCCGATCCGGCCAGCACACGATACAATCGGTGTGGGAGCAATAGGACGGCCTCCGCCACTTTGATTGTAGAAGGACACATTGCCCGACACCACGGGGATGCCCTGGTCCGAGTCGTGCAGTACGCGAATATTTCGACAGGCCGTGC